>SWCA01008829.1_pt1 | contig 42112 bp, 50 predicted proteins | sample 4692961 | NCBI WGS metagenome assembly SWCA01 (sample SAMN10267275, study PRJNA491770) | bioreactor metagenome | isolation source: DHS bioreactor inoculated with | place: Japan: off Shimokita Peninsula
AAAAAAAGAAAATAAGAAACTAATCATTTGTGGAGACTATAATACAGCACATAAAGAAATAGATTTAAAAAATCCTAAAGCAAATGAAAATACATCTGGATTTTTACCCATAGAAAGAGCCTGGATGGATAAATTTATTTCTCATGGATATATTGACACCTATCGATATCTTTATCCAGAAAAAATACAGTATTCTTGGTGGAGCTATAGATTTAAAGCAAGAGAAAGAAATACTGGATGGAGGATAGATTATCACTTTGTTTCAGAAAATTTAATTCACGAAATAAAAGATGCTGGTATTTTAGATACAGTTGTAGGCTCGGACCATTGCCCTGTATCAATATATTTATAAAGAGCACAAATTTGTGCTCTTTTATCCTTTCTTTTTTTTCATTAAATAGGCCTCACATTTTTTTAAGAAAGTATCTATATTTTCCATTTCTTCATCAAACTTTTCTTTTGTCATTTCTCCTCTACCCAATCTATCGCACTCAGACAATAAAGCGATTTCTTCTATAGATGTTTCTAAAGCCATTTTATCTATATCTACAAAAGGTAAATCTTTTACAACAAAAAGGATTTGCATATGCCATCTTACTAATGCTCCTACTCTATAAATCAAATCTTCATCCTCGCTAAATTCTTTTAAAAAATCCATGGCCATCTTTGCACCTATTTTATCATGATCATAAGACGTAATTCTTCCTTTCCTTATTTTTGTTGTGGGTGCTTTCCCTATATCATGTAGTAGTGCTGCCCACATAAAAGCACGTGGATGAAGACTTAAATGTTTTTTTTGTGCAGCATGATCTAATACTAGCATGGTATGATTCCACACGCTTCCCTCAGGATGATGCCTTTTGGATTGCTCTACTTTTACCAAATCTGTTAGTCTTGTAAAAGGATAGGTTCTATACAGTATATCCTTTTTGATCCATTCATTAAAATATTCAGAAGGTCTTTCATCTTCCATGAGGTGTTTTTCCATAATAGTAAAAATACTTTCCATTTCTATTCCTCCATTATTTTTTTATTAGTATCTCTTCTTACGCTAATAATTATTATTTTATATCCTGTCTTCGTGTTAGAGAATCAATAAACGCCTTTTACGAATTGCAAGTTTTATATATAAAAAAATCATTTTTAGTTTGTATTTTAGATTCGAGTATGCTAAAATATGAATAATAAAAACACGATACATTCATCTATTTGTAGTATGTTTTTTATCAACCGCTTTCAATCAACGCTTTAATGCTTTTTATATGATATATGCATAAGCTGCATATATACTTTTTCGGTTTTTTTGAAATTATTTCTTTGTAATTTGTATTTTATAGAAATATTAGTTTTTTTCTTTCTATACAAATTTATCATTTTATGAATCTTAATCATTAAAAAATTTCATTTTTTTATTTTAATTTTATCTTTAGGAGGTTGTTTTGTGATGAAAAATCCCATTATAAATTTTTCTAATCCTAATTACTTTAAAAATTTGTTTCCCTATTCAGAGATTCCAAAAGTAACATTTAATAATATTCTTCTTCCCATGGAAATTCCTGAAAACATTTGGGTTACAGATACCACTTTTAGAGATGGTCAGCAATCTATGTCTTCTTTTACTATGGATCAAATCGTAACTTTGTATGATTATCTTCATAAAATAGATAATCATACAGGAATTATTAAGCAAACAGAATTCTTCTTATATTCCAAAAAGGATAGAAAAGCAGTTTCCAAATGCATGGATAAAGGATACGACTTTCCTCAAATAACCTCTTGGATCAGAGCAAACAAAGAAGATCTAAATCTAGTAAAAGAAATGGGTATAAGAGAAACAGGTATGCTCATGTCTTGTTCAGACTATCATATATTTAAAAAATTAAAAATGACAAGAGAAGAGGCAATGAATTTATACTTATCTATAGCTGAGAAAGCCATGGAAAATAATATTGTACCTAGATGCCATCTTGAAGACATTACTAGAGCTGACTTTTATGGATTTGTTATTCCTCTTGTCAGTAAGCTAATGGAATTATCTAAAGAATCAAATATGGAGGTTAAAATTAGAGCCTGCGATACCCTAGGGTTAGGAGTTTCCTATACAGGCACTACCCTTCCACGAAGTATTCCAGGAATCATTCATGGTCTTAGAAACCAATGCGATGTGCCATCAGAATCTATAGAGTGGCATGGACATAATGATTTTCACTCCGTAGTTACAAATTCCGTTTCAGCATGGCTATATGGCGCTTCTTCTATCAATACTACTTTATTTGGAATTGGAGAAAGAACAGGAAACTGTCCTCTTGAAGCCATGCTTATTGAATACGGTCAACTTAAGGGAAATACTAAAAACATGAATCTAAAAATGTTATCAGAAGTATCTAAATATTTTCAAAAGGAAATGAATTATAAAATTCATCCTCAAACACCTTTTATAGGTAGTGAGTTTAATGTAACAAGAGCTGGAATACACGCAGATGGAATACTAAAAGATGTAGAAATATACAATGCTTTTGATACAGCTAAAATATTAAATAGGCCTATTATCGTTGCTGTAAATCAATATTCTGGTATTGCTGGTATTGCTGCATGGATTAATACTTATTTTCAGCTAAACGAAGGACATAAGATAGTGAAGAATGATGAAAGAATTTACCCTATCAAAAAATGGGTGGAAGATCAGTATGCTAGCGGAAGAACTACGGTTATTTCAAACGAAGAGCTAAAAGAAATAGTATCTCTTCATTTACCACATATCATTCAAAATGAAAAAATAGAAGCAGTTTAAAAGGAGGAAAAATAATGTATCTTACAGTAGCAGAAAAAATAATAAAAAATCATCATGTTTCTGGTTCTTTTTCTAAAGGAAATGAAATTGGAATAAAAATAGATCAAACTTTAACACAAGATTCTACAGGAACCATGGCATACCTTCAATTGGAAGCTATAGGAATCGATAAAGTAAAAACAAAAAAATCTGTTGCCTATATAGACCATAATACCCTTCAAACAGGTCCTGAAAACGCAGATGATCATTTATATATACAATCTATTGCAAAAAAATATGGAATTTATTTTTCAAAACCTGGTAATGGAATTTGCCATCAAGTTCATTTAGAAAGATTTGGCGTTCCAGGACAGACCCTTCTTGGTTCAGATAGCCATACCCCTACTTGTGGAGGATTAGGAATGCTTGCCATCGGTGCTGGAGGATTAGATGTGGCAGTTGCCATGGCTGGAGGAGAATATTATATCACTATGCCAAATATCGTTAAGGTAGAATTAACTGGAAAATTAAAACCTGGAGTATCTGCCAAGGATATTATATTAGAAGTTTTAAGAAGATACACTGTAAAAGGTGGTGTAAATAAGATATTTGAATACTGCGGTGAAGGGCTAAAGTGCCTTAGTGTTCCCGAAAGGGCAACGATCACAAATATGGGAGCAGAACTGGGTGCGACTACCTCCATATTTCCTTCAGATGAAGTTACCCACACTTTCTTGAAATCACAAGGAAGAGAAAAAGATTATATAGAAATAAAAGCAGATGAAAATGCTGTTTATGATGAATCCATCCTTATTCGTCTCGATGAACTTGATCCTCTAGCAGCTTGCCCTCATAGTCCAGATCATGTTGCTTTCATATCAGATCTTCAAGAAATAAAAGTAAATCAAGTGGCTATAGGAAGCTGCACAAATTCTTCTTATATGGATTTAATGAAAGTTGCACAAATTCTTGATGGAAAAACTATAGCAGAAGATGTGTCTCTTGTCATTGCTCCAGGATCAAAACAAGTGTTAAATATGCTTGCGCTAAATGGAGCTTTGGCAAAACTAGTTAGTGCTGGTGCTAGAATATTAGAATCCGCTTGTGGTCCTTGTATTGGAATGGGGCAATCTCCAAATACAGATGGTGTGTCTTTAAGAACATTTAATAGAAACTTTAAAGGACGATCTGGTACATCTTCTGCAAATGTTTACATTGTAAGTCCAGAAGTAGCTGCTGTGTCTGCATTAACAGGATATATCACTAATCCATCTGATTATATAGAAAGCATTCAAATTTCTATGCCAGATAAATTTTTAATTAATGATAATCTGATTATTTCTCCAGCAGAAAATGGTAAAGAGATAAAAATCCTTAGAGGACCTAACATTAAAGCTTTTCCAAAAAACAATGTATTAAGCAATACCCTAAAAGGAAATGTTTTAATAAAAGTAGAGGATAACATCACCACAGACCATATTATGCCATCAAACGCAAAGCTATTGCCTTTTAGATCGAATATCCCTTATTTATCAAATTACTGCTTTGCTCCTTGCGATCCAGAATTTCCGAATAGAGCCAAAGATCTCCAAGGAGGATTTATTATCGGTGGCTTGAACTATGGCCAAGGCTCCAGTCGTGAGCATGCAGCCTTAGCTCCCCTTTATCTAGGTGTAAAAGGAGTCATTGCAAAGTCTTTTGCCAGAATACACAAACAAAATTTAATCAATAACGGAATACTCCCTTTATGTTTTGCTTTTGCAGAGGACTATGAAGATATAGAATTAATGGATGAGTTAATTATAGATAATATGGTAAACGAAATAGATAAAAATACCTTCATTCTTAAAAACTTAACAAAAAATAAAGAATACAAAGTTCTCTTAGATATCACAGAAAGACAGAGAAAAATGCTTCTATTTGGTGGACTTTTAAATTTAATAAAAGAAAATAATTAGACAATCAGAAAGGAGATTGCAATATATGTCAAAAAATATGCCAAAAAAAATCACATTAATTCCTGGGGATGGAATTGGACCAGAGGTAATTTTTGCGACAAAGGATATTATCGATGCTAGTGGAGCAAATATACAGTGGGAAACGGTAAATGCAGGCTTATGTGTTATGGATGAATATAACACCCCTTTACCAGATCATGTTATAGACAGTATAAAAAATAACAAAATTGCTTTAAAAGGACCTATTACTACACCTGTAGGTACGGGTTTTAAAAGCGTAAATGTTACATTAAGACAAAAATTAAATCTTTATGCAAACGTAAGACCTATCAAATCCTATGAAGGTATTCCCTCTCTTCACGAAAATGTAGATTTTGTTATTGTAAGAGAAAATACAGAAGACCTTTACGCAGGTGTAGAGCACATGGTAGGAGAAAATGCTGCTGAAAGCATAAAAATAATCACCAAAAAAGCATCTGATAGAATTGTAAAATTTGCCTTTGAACTAGCTAAAAAGGAGAATAGAAAAAAAGTTACTGCCGTGCATAAGGCAAATATCATGAAACTTTCTGATGGTTTATTTCTAAAATGTGCTAAAGAAATAGCAAAGGATTATCAAAATATATCTTTTGAAGATGTAATCGTAGATGCCATGAGCATGAAACTAGTATTAAATCCACAAAATTATCATATCCTAGTTGCTCCAAATTTATATGGAGACATTTTATCTGATATGGCAGCAGGACTTATCGGTGGACTTGGTATGGCACCAGGTGCAAATATAGGAGAAGATATTTCTATATTTGAACCAGTTCATGGTTCTGCTCCAGATATTGCTGGAGAAAATATAGCCAATCCTGTGTCTGCAATATTATCTGGTATTATGATGCTTAAATATATGGGAAAATATGAGTGTGCTTCAAAAATCGAAGAAGCTTTATCAGAAATTTTTAAGGATAACAGTAAATTAACCAAAGATTTAGGAGGAAATTTAGGTACAAAAGAATTCGCCCAAGAAATTATTAAGAAAATGAAATAGACTATATTATTTGGTTTAAATTTCCAGAATACATTTTAAAGAAATGGTTACTATAATAATGTAACAAGAAAGTAGTAATAAGCAAATTGTAGGATAGTCATTTAAATGATTGATACGCATTTTGCAAATCTAGTATTATTTTACTTTTTTATTATTCCTTTCTTGTTTCACATAGATAAAAGGCTTGAAGTTTATAAACTTCAAGCCTTTGTTTTCTCAAACTTGTACCATCCTATAAAAATTCAATTTCACGATTTTTTAAATTAAAAAATCAATAAATCCATATTTTTCCAGCGCTTCATCTCCAAAACAATATAATTCTTTTCTTTTTAATTTTTCATATTCTTCTTTCGTTAAATTTGTTTTATCTAATATTAAAGAATCCACTCTTTCTTCTAAAGCATCTAAAAATTCCATGGTATCTTTGGCCTTACTTCCACTATTAGAAAGCATATATGCCCCATCGTGCATTAAAAACACAGAGTTTTTACTTCCCATTCTTTTTTCACAAGCTATTGCAATAAGTAATCCAGCACTACAAGCCTTGGAAAGTACTCTTGCATAAATAGGAATACGAGAAGATTGTATTGTTTCAATTAAATGCATGGTTGTTATCAAATCTCCCCCATCTGTATTCAAATAAATGGTTATTGGCTCTAATTTATCTTTTGTGATATTTTCTTCCTCCATATTTTTAGTAATAATAAACATAGTTACCATATCTATAATACTCTCATCTATTTCTTGATTTATATAAATAATTCTCTTTTCTAATAAATTTTTATATACTTCATCATACAAACTATAATTTACTAATAAATCTCCCATATTCACACTCTCCTTTAATACATTTTTAAGGTGCTAAATAAAACTATTTCATCTATTATCCTCAATAAAGTGGATTTAACACTAAATTTATTCGAAGAAAGTGTTTATTATGACTCATTTTCTTCATAATTTATTTCATTTTCTATAAATTCGATTTTTTAAATTCCAGATATCCTTTTATTCTTAATTTACAAGCAGGACATTCTCCACATCCATCTCCTTTTATTCCATTATAACAAGTTAGGGTTTCCTCTTTTATGATCTCTAAAACCCCTAAATCGTGTGCTAACTTCCATGTTTCTTCTTTATTTATCCACATTAAAGGCGTGTGAATTACAAACTCATAATCCATGGCTAAATTTAGTGTCACATTAACAGATTTTATAAACATATCTCTACAATCTGGATATCCACTAAAATCACTTTGAGATACCCCTGTTATAATATGATTTATTTTTCTTTGCTTTGCAAAAATTGCTACAAAAGTTAAAAACAACATATTTCTTCCATCTACAAAAGAGTTAGGAATTCCCTCATCTGGAGATTCTTTATCTACTTTTATATCTGTTCTGGTTAAGGAATTTGGTGCCAATTGATTTAATAAACTTAAATCTAAAATATGATGTTCTACAGTATATTTCTTACAAATATTCTTTGCACATTCTAATTCTAGCTTATGTTTTTGGTTGTAATCAAAAGATACTGCGATCACCTCTTTAAATCTTTTTTTTGCCCAAAATAGACAAGTCGTGCTATCTTGACCTCCACTAAATACAACAATCGCTTTTTCTTTGTTCATCGATTAAACCCCTCTCTTCTTTGGATTCCATATTACTTTATGTAATTGAATTTGTAATGTAGCTTTATTCATTTTATTCTCTTTCATAAATTCTACTATATCATTCCTATCTATTTCACCAAAAACAGGACTGATATATACATTTGCTTTGTCTATTAAATGATGCTTATTTATTATAGACTTTGCTCTTTTTAAATCGCTCATAGATCCTACTACAAATTTAATCACATCCCAATTTCTTAAATAATTAAAATTATCCATGTTCATCTTCTCTTCCATGTCACTTGATCCTAATTTATAATCCATAGTAAATCGAATTAACTTATCTTCTGTAGGAATAAATTTGCTTATATCTACACTTCCATTTGTCTCTATCTCTATAAAATTTTTCTTATGAGTAGATAATAGATTTATTAATGCTAACATACCTTCTTGAATTAAAGGCTCTCCTCCTGTTAGGGTTATATTTTTAATTCCTGTAGATTGAATATAATCATATATTTCCTTCCCGCTCATTAAATCATACTCTACATCCTTTTCATTGGCCCACTTTGTATCACAATAGCTACAATCTAAATTGCAACCTGCAAATCTTATAAAAACAGCAAGCTGTCCTGATGAAATTCCTTCTCCATTAATACTGATAAACTTTTCTACTACTTTATACTTCAAATTATTTCACCTCGCTATTTTCATAAGTTGCAGCATTAGTAGGTGTTTCATATACGGTTGATCTTCTTACGTTATAGCCTTTTTCCTTCATACAATGAAAGAAAAAAGCTGAAAAATTTTCAGCAGTAGGCCTAAAAGTAACAGAAATAACTTTAAATTTATCTACTAGTAAATGCTCTAAGGTTTCTTTTCTCAAAGTTCCTTCTTCTATGATTAAAGCATGGTCATAAAAATCAACCATCTCTCTTACATCTTTTTTTAAATCTCCAAAATCCACTACCATTCCATCAAGTTGTCCACCCTCTATTAATGTATTAGACTCTACTTCAATTTCTACCCTCCATCTATGTCCATGGATATTTCCGCATTTCCCATGATAATTTGCTAAAAAATGAGCGCTATCAAAACTATGTTCCGCTTTTAAAATATACATCTATATTACTCCCTTCTTAGTCTATTCTTTTATCCTACTTCCATAATAACAACATCCTATTGCTCCATTAAATTGAGGATCCTGTATAGAAAGAATTTCGTCATAATCGTTTTTTAAATATTCCCTTATTCCAGTATTATTTGCAACGCCACCAGTCAAAACTAATTTTCTTCCTTTAAATTTACTTAACAGGGGCTGCAATCTTTTATATAAAGAATAATTTACTCCTGCACATAATCTTTCTAAAGTAATCCCTTCTGCTATTTTTCCAATCAATTCAGATTCTGAAAATATTGCACAAGTAGAGTTTAATTCTATTGGAGATTCACTATACTTAGCCATCTCATCTAAGGAGACCTCTAATACATTCGCCATATTTTCTAAATACCTACCACAGGAAGCCGCACATTTTTCATTTAGTTCTAAATCTGTAATCACTCCTTTTTCCACTTTTACAACCTTAACATCTTGTCCCCCAACATCTAAAAGTATAAAATCCTTCAATTTAGTTTGATAAAACCCCCCATAAACATGTGCTTTAATTTCATTTATCGGTGTAAATTTATTTAAATCTGTATTATTTCTGCCATAACCAGTAGAGATATATCGATCTATACTCTTTATATTTAATTTCTCTAGATCTACAATAATCTTCCCCTCGTATTTGCAATAATCTCTATAAAAAGACATGGTACTTACTTTTACCTTTTTTATAACTTTTTCTTTTTCCATGATTACAATTTTTACTTCTCTACTACCTAAATCTATCCCAAGTACTCTCATTTACATTCCTCCTTTAAATCTAATAACATGTCAAGGAAAGCTTCTATTCTAAGTTTAGTCCTTGCATCTAAACAATTTAATTTATCTCCTTCTATATTCAAAATAGGAATGTTTAATTTTTCTTTTAAAATAATATCTTCTACTGTTCTATAACAAAAGGCTTGGGTATAATGCACAATTCCATCCAATTTTCTTTTCTCAATCTGTTTTTTTAGTTCTAACATTCTAAATTCAATATCATAGGGATAGGTATAATCATAATACTGTTCATATATATTGGATGCTTTATCTCCCCTTGGAAAAGCAAACTCTCGTTGTACCTCATTATAAACAAATCTGGCATTGAAATTCTCCACAAAATCATATATATCTGCAGTCATAGGGGGAACACCAATATATCCTAGTCTTAGTCTTTTTTTGTTGATCTTTTTCTCTTTCATTTTTAAAATTACTTCTTTAAGTTCCGCTTCAAACTCCTCCACATTTCCATTAAGATCACTCAAACTGACTTGATACAAATGATTTTCAAATCCACTTACCTGATTATGGATATACGTTAATTCATCTATTTCCTTAGCTAATTTTCTAACTTCATTTAACCTATTTCTCATTTTCTCCACATCTTCTATTTTTACTTTAAAGAGATTCATAAATTTCTTTATCTCAATTTCTATATCTTCTTTCTTGTGGCTGTGAGGGAAGGAAAAAGGATAAACCTTTATTCCTTTTAATTTTAATACTTCTATTAATACCTTTGTATTTGAGCAATCTCCTTCCATAACCCCTACAATTTCCTTTATATGGTTCTCTATACAAGCGCCATAGATACCTTTTATCCAAGCGCATAAGCTTTTAGGAAATCCATCTCTTTCTGCTCTATCTATATATTTTAAATAATCTTTAGATGTAATAAAAATATTATTCAAATCTATGGGTGTATATCCTGCTACAAGAAGAACTTCCACAGGAACAGTGGTTGTTAAACCAATTTTTTTCATTTTGCTCTCCTCCATTACGCCTAAAAAATAGCACAAAAAAAGGGCATAGCTGCCCACAAAACAAAAACTACCCACGGACGGTAGTTAGTCCTAGTTTTGTTTATAGACAGGATGGTTACGAACTGTCTTATTTTTAGTTAAAATTCATTATAACATATTTCATTCTTTCTGTCATAGCATTCTTGTTTAAATTTCACGGTTTTATTTCTTTATATATTTTTCCATCTTCATAATAATTACATTTTTTATAAAATCGAATCAAATCCCCTTTTGTTACGTTTTTTTTAATCGCCACGATAGAACCGTCTATATACTTTCTTTCTTCAATTCTATTGCCAAATCTTTTATTGTATCTTATGATTCTATTATTTATTTCTTGAACAATGCATTCTAAATGCTTCAATGCAAAGGAGCCATGGCCACATCTTGTTTTCTTTCCTGCCTGTATATTCATTAACGTAACATTACTATGTTCTATTTCATAGCCTATATTCATGCTTAATCGATCTTCTTTTCTCTTATTTTTATGATAATCTCCATACAATACATGTATATCAAAACTTTGAAGAGGACTAATGTGTGGCTTGAGTTGAAGTGAATTATCATAATCACAAAATAAACAAATCAAATCATTTTTATTATTAAACCCAAATTTTATCATCATATTAGATAATTTTTTCTTTTTTTCTTTATTCTTATCATACTTTAGAGAAAACTTTATATCTTTTAACACATCCATATACTGATTGTATTTTTTTATTTCATGATTTATCTTCATATCTAATGTACGTTCGTTTTTTAATTGAATATATTCATCTTTAAATTGAAGAACAGAATCAATACAGTTAAATCGCATTACTTCTTTTTGAAATAAATGATATTTTTCCTCTATAAATGTGTCCATCCCCCTAATCATTAGCTTCCCCTCACTTTTTTAAAAATTATAATTATTTAAAATCCTTGAGTCTGGCTAATTCTATTTTCATTACTTCATCTAAGTATTCTTCTAATTCTCTATTTGTAGATTCATATAGAATATGATGCATTTCATATTTTTCGTCTACGCTTTTATTAAACATTTCTTTTTTTATTACATCTTTTAGTCCGCATTCTCTTACTGTCCATTTAGATATGCTATGCTTTTTAAGTTTTGAATTTTTATATTCATGGATTTTAAAATCTCCTATGTCAAAAATTTCTTTATTACATTCTTTTTTCCAAAAGATCACCACTCTACTTCCTGTATATTTTTTTGTAGCACCTTCATACTGATGAATATAATGTATATGACAACGTCTTTTATTAGAATACATCCTTACATACTCCTTACTGTTTATTTAGTATCTTTATTATTTTATTTGGAATGCTAAAAAAGTCCCAAAATTATTTTGATTGCTTCGTTTTACCTTAGATGCAATAAAATAATTTGAGACTTTAAAACAATCTTACATATAATCTCCTAGCATAAATTCTGCTTGTTTTACATTTTCATTTGTTCCAACAATCATAATTAAGTCTTCTGGCTGAAGAACAGTATACCCATTTGGAATAATTTTTTCACTACCTCTTGCTATGGATAGGATTAAACAATCTCCTGGCAGAAGAATTTTACGTATGGATTTCTCAAAATAGTAGGCATTTTTTAAATAAACTTCTCTAACAACAAAATCTTGTTCTTCAAATAAAAGAGAAAATGCCTTTGGATGCGTAATAAAATTTTCAGCCATGAATGCTGTAGCAAATTCAGGAGATACGGCCATGGCGCCATAAAGAGAAGTTCCTTTTGGTGTAGATTGGCTGTTTGTCAAAAGCACAATATGGTTTATTCCAAATATGTCTTTACATATTCTGCAAATTTCAGTATTTGTCTCTTCTTTACTCATAGCAACTACTACCGTATTTGCTTCTTTTATTTTTTTGCTTTCAAGCCATTCTATATTTGTGGGCTCTCCTAAATATACCTTTTCTTTTTTTTCTAAAAGCTTACTATATTGGGTTGTATCCTTTGTGATAAAGGTTAAATCTATTTCTGGTTTTTTCAATCTTCTAGCAAGAAGAAGGGTTCTATCACTTATTCCTATAATAAATATGCTTTTTTTATTAGAAACATGCATCTTTGGATAGAAATGATTAAATAAAAGAGGGGAAAATGTACAAGTTATAATCGCAACTAAAATAATTGCTCCATTAGTCTCTTCTCTTATAATTCCTAATTTCAAGCCAATAGCACTGGCTGCAATAATTAAACTCAATCTAGAAGAGAGTAAAAATCCAGCTGAAAAAGTTTCTTTCCATGAATAATTTATTTTAAAAAGTAAAGCAGGAATAAATTTTACTAAGTACACAGCCACCAGCAGTGCAGGTAAAAGATAAACAGACTTTGGATTGCTAATTACATATCGAATATCAAAGTTTGCCCCTACCATAATAAAAAATATGGGAACAAAAAAACCATATCCGATAGCATCCAACTTAAGATATAATTGAGAAGTATCTCTTTCATCTAATAAAGAAACAATTACGCCTGCTAGAAATGCTCCCAGTATAATTTCCGTCCCAAGACTTTGAGCTAAAACAATAAATGTTAAAATTAAAGCAAAAGATCCACGAACCTTAATCTGAGAAGTAGTATTGGCAAGTTCTTGTATAATTCCTTTTCCCATTATTTTTAGTCCCATTCTATATAGAATAAAGAACGCCACAAATAATAAAAGAATCAACAATACTTCGTAAATTGCTTTAGAGGTATATAAAGTAACAAAAACTGTGATTAAAACCATCGTAGTAAAATCTGCTATTAAAGAAGATAATAAAATAGTTTGACCGTATTCTGTATTAATAATATTTTTCTCCTTCAAAATAGGAACTACAATCCCTAAGGATGTTGTACTTAAAATCAAACTTGTTAGACTTACATTAGAAACTAAACCAAAGAATTTTAGGATAAATGCAATACTAGCAGATAGAAAAAGAGTTAATAAAAATAAAGCTAGCGCGATTAATAATGGTTTTTTATGCCATTTTTTTTGCAACTTACTGTCTGTTGGCCTCATTAACTTAAAATCTATTTCAAGACCAGATAAGAACATCAAAAATGCAAATCCAAATGTATAAAGAAAATCCAGTTGACTACTTTCCCCTATTAAATTAAATCCGCTTTTTCCTATAATCATCCCTGCAATAATTTCCCCTACTACAATAGGGATAGGAATAAACTTTAAATTTTTTAGAATCACAGGTACGAATGTAGCAAGTAAAATAATGATTAGCAAAGGAATATATGAACTTGAAATATGTTCCATATACATCTCCTCCCTCTTGTTAAATAGTCTACTATATGAAAATATATATACACCTATTTTATTTTTCAATGCACTTGGAAATATGCTAACAAAAATTTTTATTTAGCTTATTTAGTAATTTAGCTAACGTATCTTCTTCTTCCTCTGTAAAACCTCTATAAGCAGTATCAATTAGTTTTTTTGAAATAGTATCAAATATAGGTTTTATTGTTTCTCCTTTTTCCGTGAGTACAATATAGGTTATTCTTTTATCTTCTTTGCATTTTTTCTTTTCAATATAACCAATGTCTACAAGTTTATTTACAAGGGGTGTAACCGTAGATTTATCTTTTCCAATTAAATCCGCAATTTCCCTCATGGTTAATTTTCTATTTTGTTCATACAATACAGAGAGTATAGATCCATGCGAAGGAATCAATTCTTCCAGACCATGATTTCTTAATTCCTCCTCTAAAAAATTAGCAACCTTTTTTCTTGTTTTACTAAGATAGCCTATAATATAATTTCTATATTTATTCATTTTTTCACTACCTTTTTTATTTAATATTACCTTTACATGATTATATCATTTCCTCACCTTATGGAAAATATATATATTTATTTTTAAATTTAAAACCCCTTAATCTTCTAAGGGGTCGTCATTTGCCTTTATTATTCTATTACTGTCATTACTTCTTCAACTGGTTTTCTAGGTGGACTTTTAATTTCTCCTTCTGGAATTCCAATTGGAATCATTGCAGCAAGAAAATAACCTTCTTTTTCAAATTGAATATATTCTTCAATTTCTTTTTTTGCGCAAGTTGGCCCTGTCATCCAGCAAGTCCCATATCCCATATTAGCAGCAGCTAAAAGTAAGTTCTCTATAGCAGCACCTATATTCTGTATCCCTGGATTAGGCTTTAAAAGATTATGTACTTCTTCAATAGAAGTTCCATTTTCTTTTAATAATTCTACGGATGTCATCGGATAAGGTGATGCATATACTAATATAACAGTTGGAGCATTTTTAAACACGGTATGATACTTTAGATATTTCATAAAAGAATCTTTTTTTTCTTCCTCTTCAATATAACTAGCAATTTCTATATGTTTTTTTTCCACTATTTTTGCTAATTCTTGAATTTTCTCCGTGTTTGTTAGCACTACAAAATGCCAGTTTTGAAGATTCATTCCAGAAGGAGCATATGTAGCTGCTTTAATAATTTTTTTCATATCTTCCATGGGAATATCTTCTTGTTTAAATTTTCTAACACTTTGTCTTTTATAGATAAAATCTAAGTTACTCAAATAAAACGCCTCCTTTGTATTTATTATAATCTTTGCAATTTGAAAAGCTTTATCCTACCTTTCTATTTTCTTATTATAGTTTGATATCAAACTAATGTCAATTGTAAATTTCACTTCTGAATAAAAATTGAAAGAGGCTTAATTTTTTTCACATTTTACTTATATCCATTCTGTAAAAAATCTTTTATTTCTTCTATGTTCATCCCCTCAATCCCTAGGTCTTCCAAAGTTCTACCCATTTTCCAATAGTCTTCATCTTTTAGTGCAGATGCTAAGGTTATAACAGAATCCATTACAGGTGTTTTTAGACCAATTGAATGTGCTATATTAGATAAAGCCACCAAAGAATATGGCGTATCTTCTGTTAAATATCGATCATTTAAATCCTTTGGTCCTTTTAATGGATTAAATACTTTACTATCCCTATAGCTTTCATACAGTGTTTCTCTCTTTGGTGCATATCCCATTAAAAACAATCTATCTTTTGCATTTATCGCTTTATAACCAAATTTTTTGCATATTTCCAGCCTTTCTAAATCTATCTTTTTATTAACACGCGCTACCGATGGAGTAATTCCTTCTCTATAATGATAATGTTCCCCTTCATAATACTCAATTTTCCCAGCATTTAATATAACAGGCGCTGGGTGAGATATTGGATTTCCATTATTTAAAGAGCTTTCTAACACATCTGTCATAGGTTCTATTGCTGGGTATAACGATTTTACTATATCATACATTTCTTGATTATATTTTGCGGGAAAAGTAGCAAAATATAGTTTTCTACATTCTAATAATATATTCACACTTGTTGAGCTTGTTTTTCTGCATGCATAGGGTAAAGTATGCATTTCACTAATTTTTACATCCTTTAATTTTCCTTTTTCGTATAATATTTTCCCTATCACAAGTGCCCCTCCTGTACTACCAGGAGCCAGTACAATTTTATGCCCGCCTCTTATGAAAGGTGCAATTTCCTCAGCAAAATCTTTTTGTCCATAAGCTGGTAGAATTGGCATAATTAAATCTGTATCTTTTAAAGCTTCCTCTAAGTTCGTTGTTATTTTTTCAATCTTTGCTTCTCCAATTCGTCCTACTCCAGTCAAAGTAATAGTTTTGTCTTCAATTAAATTGCCTACTCGGTGTTTATATTTTTCGCTTACATATAATGTGATTTTATGTCCCGATAATGTTAAATCCGCTGCAGCTGCTAAGGCTCCATTCCCTATTCCAATAATAGTAATGTTTCTGCTCATCAAAAATTTCCTCCTCTTAATGTAAATTTAAATGGTTAGATGTATGAATTGAATATACTCAAATAATACTCATTATTATTTAAGTATTGATTCATTCTTTTTGAGTAAAACAAAAAATCCTGAATCAGCAAGGAATCCAAGTGAAATCAATACTTTCAACTTTATATAAACACTTTTAGATATGAAAAATCGATTTGTTAGTTGCATGCCTTTTATGGTATAGAAAGAATTTAATAAGAAAGCTTTAAGAATGATAGAAAGACTTAATCTATCTATTAAAGATGAGTTTACATTTCATTAACCTAAAATGCTAAGAGATATAATAATCTCATTGAAAGCTATTATATCATATAAATCTTAAAACAGAAAGGAGTTCCCCCTTTTCTGTTTTAATTTATTATATCTTTAGAATTCAATATTTCCCAATCCTATCAAAATACTTCTCTAGGTTTTTCATATTTCATTATATAGTTATACATCAATCTCCATAAAAACAATTTAAGCATACTTCTTTTTTCCCCTGTAATGCGCTCCTAAAACCATTTATACTAATATAGCCTATACTGTCTACGCCTAAAGCCATCTTTATTTCCTCTATTTTTCTTGTAGCACCTAAAAGTTCTTTTTTGTCTTTTGTATTAATTCCAAGATAACAGGCAGATTTTATAATTGGTGATGCCACTCTAAAATGCACCTCCTTAACACCTGCATTTCTAAGCATAGCTACAATTTTTTTACTTGTATTTCCTCTTACAATAGAATCATCTACTAAAACAATTCTTTTTCCTTTAACATTACTTCTTATTGCATTTAATTTTATAAAAACATTTCTTTCTCTTATTTCTTTTGAAGGATTTATAAATGTCCTTCCAACATATTTGTTCTTCACAATCCCTATTTCATATTCTATTCCAGAAGCCTTAGAGTATCCTATAGCAGCTGGAACTCCCGAATCTGGAATCCCTATTACAATATCTGCCTCAACGGGATATTCTCTATAAAGAACTTTACCTGCTAGAAATCTTGATTTATACACATTCACCTTATCGATTATGCTATCTTCTCTTGCAAAATATATATATTCAAAAGAGCAAGTTTTACATTTCAAAGATTCACTAGGAGGAATAGATTTTAATCCTTGTTTATCTACCACAATTATTTCTCCTGGCCTTACATCTCTTATAAATTCTCCACCCAGTATATCTATCGTGCAGCTTTCAGAAGATAAAATATAACTATCTCCTAATTTACCTATACATAAAGGTCTTATTCCTTTGGGATCCCTAGCACCTATTAACTTATCCTTTAAAAGAAGTAATATTGCATACCCTCCTTTCATTTTTTTCATTCCATGAATTAAAGATTCTTCTATATTTTTATCTTCTTCTTTGATCGTCTTTAGAAATACTTCTGAATCTGTATCTGTAATAAATTGAATTCCCTTATTCAATAAACGTTCTTTATAAACAGAAGCATTCGTAATGTTTCCATTATGTGCTATTGCAATTTCTTCATGCCCATCCTTATCTAATATAGGTTGTGCATTTTTTAAACTACTTTCTCCAAATGTTGAATATCTCGTATGTCCTATTGCTGATTTCCCCTTTATAGAATATAGATTTTTTTTAACAAACACTTCTGATACTAATCCCATTCCTTTAACGCATCGGATTTCATGTTCATTTGAAACTGCTATTCCACAACTTTCCTGTCCTCGATGCTGCAAAGAATGAAGGGCTGAATATAAAATAGATGATATATCTAGGCACATCGTATTAAAAATTCCAAAAACACCACACTCTTCTTTGAATTTGTCTACATTTTTATCGATGATCATATTTTCACTTCCATTCTTTATTTTTTCACAAAAAATAGCGCAAAATCATAGAGATTTTGTGCTATAAAAATAAAAGCTTACCAAAAGGTAAGCTTTTTAAAATAGATATTATTCTAGTCAGCAGCTTCCCTACGTTAGTATTAACTAAATCAGGTTTAAAGGGTTAGGAATTTTCCTTCTCAGCCAATAATAGGCGCCCCTAGCTAAAATTTTATATTCAATTAAATTCATTTTAATCCATTCTCTTCATTTTGTAAAGCTTTAATCTACTTTATTTATATACAGGCGTACAAAACTCCCTATATTTTTGATTTTTCCCTGTTGTTAATCCAAAAAATAATTCTTTTATCTTCTTACAGACCTCTCCTACCTCTTCATTTCCTATTTTTCTATTATCTACTTCTGATATTGCGGTTACTTCCATGGCAGTTCCACTAAAAAATAATTCCTGAGAAGAATAAAGTTCTGTTCTTGCAATACTTCTTTCCACTATCTCCATTCCCAATTCCTCTTTTGCTAGTATCATAACTGTATTTCTTGTAATTCCTTCTAATATATTATCTGATGGAGGCGGTGTGATTAATTTTCCATTTTTAACCATGAAAATATTTTCTCCAGGTCCTTCACAAACATATCCACTATCTGTTAATAATATAGCCTCATCATATCCATTTTGCAACGCCTCTAAGGAAGCAAGTGCTGAATTTAAATAAGCAGCAGTAGCTTTTGTTCTAGGTGGCATCATGGTGTCTGAAATACGTCTCCATGAAGAGATACAAGCTCTAAAAGTTTCTTTTTGCGCAAGTTTTCCTAGAGGCTGGCAGTAAATAAGCATTCGATTGTCATCATCATAAAGAGTTGGAAACAGTTCCTCTGATCCTTTAAAGGCTACAGGTCTTATATATACGTTTGTTTTATAATTATTCTTTTTTAATAATTCTACTGTCCAATTACATAATTCTTCTGCAGTATAAGGTATATTGATATATAATGCTTTGCAAGATTCTAATAATCTTTCATAATGCTCTTTTAGCCTAAAAACATATAATTGCTTTTCCTCATCATCCCAATAAGCTCTTATTCCTTCAAAGCACCCCAGTCCATAGTTGAAAGCTTTAGATCTTATACTTATATTCACTTCATTTTCTTTCTTTATTTCCCCTTGATAAAATACATAGGCCTGGCTCATACACTATTCCTCCTTATTCTAAAATCAAATGATCAATTGGCATTCCAGGTGGAACAATAGGATAAACACCTTCTTCTTTTGATAGAATGCATTCAATTACCATACCTTCTTTTTTATCTATTGCTTCTCGTAGAACTTTTTCAAAGTTTTTCATATCCTTTACTTTTCTTCCTTTTATACCAAAAGCTTCTGCCAATTTAATATAATTTATTTCTTCTCCTACATCTGTTTGAGAATATCTTTTATCATTAAATAGTTTTTGCCACTGTCGTACCATTCCAAGAGTAGAGTTATTAAATAATAATGTTATAATAGGAAGTTTATGTTTGGAGACAGTAGCTAATTCATTACAATTCATTCTAAAACTTCCATCTCCAGCAATATGCAAGATTCTTTTATCTGTATTTCCTAACTGTGCTCCAATTGCCGCCCCAAGTCCATATCCCATAGTCCCCAATCCTCCAGAGGATAAAAAAGTCCTAGGATTATTAAATTTCCAGTATTGTGCCGTCCACATTTGATGTTGTCCTACTTCAGTAGTTACAATAGTCTCATCTCCCATAATATTGTAGGCAGTTTCTAATATGTTTTGAGGGCTAAAGTGTTGATTTTCTTTATTATTAATTTTCCATTCCTTTATTTTTTCTAACCACGTTTCTCTATTTTTTTTCTCTACATGAAAAATTAATTTTTCTAAAACAGTATCTACATCTCCTAATAAGGAAATATCCACACCTTTATTTTTCCCTATTTCCGTTTTATCAATATCAATATGAATTACCTTCGCTCTTGGAGCAAACTGATCTACCGCCCCTATTACTCTATCACTAAATCTTGCTCCAATAGCGATAACCAAATCGCTATGGGTTACAGATAAATTTGCTTCTGCAAATCCATGCATTCCTATGAGCCCAAGGGATAAAGGATTTGTTCTTGGAAATCCACCTAATCCCATTAAAGTATTTACTACTGGGATGTCTCCTTTTGTTGCAAATTTAAAAACTTGCTCCCCTGCATTTGAAACGATAACTCCTCCACCTGCATAAATTATGGGTCTTGAAGACTCATTAATTAATTTAGCTGCATAAACTAAATCATTACTATCCCAATCTTGATCTAGGCATGTATTTTTACTTATTTCTTTTTTAGCATGCAAAGTTTTTTCTGCAAAAATATTTTTGGGTATATCAATTAACACAGGTCCAGGTCTGCCACTTTGCGCTACACAAAAGGCTTCTCTTATAATTTGGGATAAGTCTTTTATATTTTTTACCAAATAATTATGCTTTGTTATAGGCAAAGTCATTCCTGTAATATCTATCTCTTGAAAAGAATCTCTTCCCAATAAACTCTGAGGAACTTGCCCAGTTATTACAATTAAAGGAACAGAGTCCATATATGCTGTTGCTATTCCTGTGACTGTATTAGTTGCTCCTGGTCCTGATGTAGCAAAGCAAACCCCTACTTTACCAGTGCTTCTTGCATACCCATCTGCTCCATGAACAGCACCTTGTTCGTGACATGTGCGTACATGCAAAAAAGAATCTTCATAGTCATAAAGCGCATCATATAAAGGAATAACTGCACCACCCGGGTATCCAAAAATGGTATTTACATTTTGTTCCTTCAGACACTCTAATACAATTTGTGCTCCAGTAAGCTCCATTTTTACCCTCCTTTCTTTTTTAGTGTTTTTGATTACAATTTACATACAGCTCCTTTTGATGCTGAAGAAACCATTTTTACATATTTTGCAAGATATCCACAATTATGTTTTTCTTTTACTTTCCATTGTTTTTTTCTTTCTTCTAATACCTTCTTATCTACCATTAAATTTAATTTTCCACTTAACATGTCAATCTCTATTATATCTCCATCTTTTACAAAGGCAATTGGTCCGCCTTCATAGGCTTCTGGTGAGACATGCCCAATGGATGCTCCTCTTGTTGCTCCTGAGAATCTTCCATCTGTTAATAATGCCACATCTTTGTCTAATCCCATTCCTGCTAGAGCAGAGGTTGGTGTAAGCATTTCTCTCATCCCAGGTCCTCCTTTTGGTCCTTCATATCGAATTACAATAACTTCTCCTTTGTGTATGTCATTACTTAATATTGCTTTCACCGTTTCTTCTTCACTGTCAAAGACCCTCGCTGGCCCTTTATGCTTTAGCATTGCTTCAACTACTGCTGATTTTTTTACAACAGCACCATCAGGCGCTAAACTTCCTCTTAATACAGCTATTCCTCCGGTTTGGCTATAAGGAACATCAATAGAAGCAACTACGTTGTGATCTTTTACTTTTCCATAAATGATTAACTCCTTTAATTTGTTATTACTAGCAGTTAGTTGTTCAAGATGAAGAAGATTTTTCTTGCTCAATTCATTCATTACTGCTAAAATCCCTCCTGCTCCATATAGATCCTCTATATGGTTTGGTCCAGCAGGACTTAATCTACATAAATTTGGAGTTTTTTCGCTAATCTCATTAATTTTATCTAAATTAATTTCTATTCCTGCTTCATATGCTATAGCCGTTAAGTGTAAAACCGTATTTGTAGAGCATCCAAGGGCCATATCTATTGTTAATGCGTTTTCAAAAGTCTTCTCATTTAAAATATCTTTAGGTAAAATATTTTCTCTTACAAGCTCCATTACTTTCATTCCTGTATATTTAGCAAGTCTAATCCTTTCTGCATATACTGCTGGTATAGTACCGTTTCCTGTAAGCGCCATACCTAAGGCTTCTGTCATACAGTTCATGGAGTTGGCTGTAAACATTCCTGCACAAGATCCACATCCTGGGCAAGCTTTATCTTCAAGTTCCATCATGTCTTCTTCATTCATTTTTCCACTCTTTACTGCTCCAACAGCTTCAAATACAGTACTCAAATCAACCTTTTTCCCTTTTACTTTTCCAGCAAGCATAGGTCCTCCACTAACAACAATAGATGGAATGTTTATTCTTGCTGCTGCCATTAGCATACCCGGAACAACCTTATCACAATTTGGGACTAAAACAAGTCCGTCAAGACTATGAGCTCTTGTCATAATTTCAATGCTATCTGTAATAATCTCTCTACTTGCTAAAGAATATCTCATTCCTTCATGATTCATAGCAATTCCATCGCATACAGCTATAGCTGGAAACTCTAAAGGAGTACCCCCTTCCATAATAACACCTTTTTTTACTGCTTCAACAATATCTTTTAAATGTTTATGTCCAGGAACAATTTCGTTGTAGGAATTTACGATTCCAATAAGAGGTCTTTTTATCTCTTCATCGGTTAATCCTAATGCTTTTAATAAGGATCTTTGTGGTGCTTTTTCTACCCCTGATTTCATATGATTACTGTTCATTTTCTTTCCTCCTACTTGTTGATCCATGACATCATGTCTCTTAAATTTTTTCCTACCTCTACAATAGGATGTTCTAGCTCTTTATTTTTTATGGCATTAAATACAGGTCTATTTGCCATATTTTCTGTGATCCAATCTTTTGCAAATCTTCCTTCTTGTATTTCTAGTAAAACCCTTTTCATTTCTTTTCTCGTTTCATCTGTAATGATTCTTCTTCCTACCATATAGTCTCCGTATTCCGCTGTATCACTAATGCTGTAACGCATTTTTTCAAATCCACCTTCATATAATAAATCTACAATTAGTTTTAATTCATGAAGACATTCAAAATAAGCGATTTCTTTTTGATATCCTGCATTTACTAATGTATCGAACCCCGCTTTTATAAGCTCTGTTGCCCCTCCACAAAGTACTGCCTGCTCTCCGAACAAATCAGTTTCTGTTTCTTCTTTAAAAGTTGTTTCTATTACACCTGCTCTAGTTGCTCCAATTCCTTTTGCATAAGCAAGCGCTAATTCCTTCGCCTTTCCAGTATAATCTTGATATACTGCGATTAGTGATGGTACTCCTTTACCATCTTTATATACTCTTCTTACTAAATGTCCAGGACCTTTTGGTGCAACCATGAATACATCTACATTTTCTGATGGTTTTATTTGATTAAAGTGAATGTTAAAGCCATGAGCAAAAGCAAGTGCTTTTCCTTCACATAGATAAGGTTCTATAGATTTTTGATAAAGATTTCCTTGCTTTTCATCTGGAACAAGAATCATAACAATATCACTTACTTTTACTGCTTCCTCTACTTCCATGACATCTAGACCATTTTTCTTTGCCTTATCTGCTGATTTGCTTCCTTTATAAAGACCTACTACAACATCAACACCACTTTCTTTTAGGTTTAATGCATGTGCATGCCCTTGACTTCCAAAGCCTATTATAGCAACCTTCTTTCCTTTAAATAATTCTAGATTTCCATCCATCTCATGATACATCTTTGTCATTTTTATTTCCTCCTTATTTTGAATTCAATATATTGTATATTGTATTTTTTAATTTTTAATTGTTTTCAACTTTTTTTCTGTCTGTATGCATTATATCTACACCTTCCTTATTTGATTTTAATTTATATGTTTTGCTAGAAAATAAAGGAGTTTCTCTTTTGTAAAGACTTTTGTGGTTAATCTCTTCTACTTTATGAACATCTACTAATTTTTTTATTTGATCTATAATTTGTTCAATTCCTCTATTTTCGTCTTTAATCTTAGCAGTCAAATATGCAAAAGAAGAATCAGAAGCTTCTACCATACTGATTTTTTTCATAATGTATCCTCTTCTTCGTATAAGCCCTGTTACTCTCATTAAGGTTTCTGGCTGGTTATTAACAAGTGCTAACAGCATTCTATCCATTTTTCTCCCTCCTTATTATGTAAAAAATCTCTCGTCCCTAAGATATAAAAAATTATATCTTAGGGACGAGAGATTTCCCGTGTTACCACCCTAATTCATAATTAACTCACGCTAATTAACTTTTTAGGTCTAAGGATATTCCTTTTAACCCTAGCCATATAACGGTGGCACTTCTACAAATTGTAGAATCCCGTCCTCGTCTACTCAGATTATTCTTTTTGACTTAGCAGCTCAAGAGTGATCATTATATACCTATTTAACACTGACTTTCAGCAACCGTCAGCTCTCTGTAGTTAAAACAATGGTATTTTTGTCTCCTTCATAGCATTTTAGAATATTCAATTAATTCAAATTATTGAATATAATCATACTATTGTTTTTAATAGAAGTCAATAAATATTTTATATTTTTTTTAAAATTTTATATTTTTTCATATGGTTTTGTTTTTATCTATATTCCTATATAATAAAAAAGGATACCTTAAATAAACCCATACTCCATGCAGAAAAATCATTATAGGTGGTGAAATAACTTGAATAAACTAGAAAATCTACTAAAACTAAATAAGCATATTCGAATTGAATTAAAATCAGAGTCGGAAAAATCTTATAAAGAAAAATACATTTATAGATTGAATGTTTTTTATCATCATACTTTGATTGATTCTTCTATTTTTTTTGAAAGTAATAAAATAGAAGCTCATGCTGACCCAATTTATGATCATATTATTAATCTTCATCAGATTACCTTGTATATTCCTAAAATATATATTCGGGAAAATCAATAAAATACTAAAACATCCTAATAAAATGAATGCTTTTTCTTTTTTTGAAAGGTATTCATTTTTTCATATTTTGAATATTTCTTTTATATTTTTCTTTATACATTTTTTCATCTGCGTGATGAATCAACTTTTCTATAGAGATAGGAATGTCTCCTTTATATTCAGAAAATCCATGACTTAAGCTGATATCATAGCTATGATCTTTATTTTTATTCATTTTATCTATTTTTTTATGAATTCTATTCCATACCTTTTCCGCTTCATTTATTGTTGTTTTTGGAAAAATAATTAAAAATTCATCTCCTCCAATTCTAGAAACAATATCCATCTTTCGAATACTACTTTTTAATATACCACTCACATTTAATATCAGCTTATCTCCTTCCCTATGTCCAAAAGTATCATTTACATATTTTAATCCATTTACATCTACAAAGCATACGGTTAAAGTAGCATTAGACGCTTTAGATTCATGTATTTCTTTTCTTAACAAATGAAATGCAAATCTTCGATTAAATATTCCCGTCATCGCATCTCTTGTTGCATAATATTGCAATTCTTTATTTTCCCTATTCAAATTTTCAATTATATTATCTTTTTCTTTTAAAATTTTTATTAGTTTTTCTTTTTTTATATTACTATAGTCCATGACTATCCCCCTAAAAAACATCTTAAATTAATCCGTAAGTCCTACATACCTTTATATAATTTACACATAATTTTAAAAAATCCTTTGTCTAATTATTTCTAGTTTTGTAAAAAAATAAAAACCAGGAATATTTTCCTGCTTTTTATCTAAGATTTTTTACTCTATATACAATAACCTTCCACAATGTTCACATTCTACTAACTCTTTTTTTAAAACCATATTCATTGTATTTAAAAATAATTTTAAATTACAACCTTCACATATTTCATTTTCGACTCTTACTAAAGGATTTTCATATTTTTTTCTTCTTTCATCGTATATCTTTAGTTTTTCACTGTTCATTTCCTTTCTTAAAATATCTATTTTTTTATGTATATTCGCTAGTCTATTATCATATTCTCGTATTTTTTCTTCTATTTGAACTTGTAATTTTTCTAGATTTTCTTCTAGTAGACTATATTGATATCTATATTTATTTGCTTCTCTACTATAAATATCAATCTCTCCCATTATATTGATTACTGCATTTTCTATGATTTCTTTTTGGTTGTGAATTATATCTTCTTTTTCTTTTAATTTTTCAAGTAGCTTTGTGTCATTTATTTTCCCACCATATAATTGCTCCATTATTTCTTTTAATATTTCTTCTTTTTCTTGCAATTCATGTTCTAAGTCTCTTAATTTTTCTCTACAATCATCTAGCTTTCTTTTAAAAACTCCTTCTGCTTTTTTTATTTTATCTATTTTTCCTTGAACCTCTACTACTTTTGGATATTTTCTTAAATAAAGAATTCGTTTTTTTAATTTTGCACTTTTCTCATAATTTTTTTGTAATAATATTAAATTCTCCATAATGGCACCTCCTAAAAAATAAAGGAATAGACAGAGCTATTCCTTATATTGTTACAAATGGATTGATATATGTATTAGATTTCATTATATTGATATGATTTAATTTGTTTTTTAAATATTCCATCATGATATCTGAAAATATATTTTCACTACCAAAGTGTCCCGCATCAATTACTCCTATTCCCATTTCAAGGGCATCTTGCGCATCATGATATTTTACATCTCCTGTAATAATAACATCTGCCCCACTTAAATGTGCTTTTGTAATAAATTCAGCTCCTGATCCAGTTACAATGGCTATTTTACTTATTTCTTTATTTGGGTCTCCTACCATTCTCAAATCCTCAAGATTTAATTTTTGTTTTACGATTTGTGCAAATACACCTAAAGCTATATTTTCTTTCATATCCCCAATTCTACCTATTCCATATTTTTCTCCCCCATTTTCCATGGCATATATATCATAGGCTACTTCTTCATAAGGATGTATCATTAGCATCTTATTGATTATTTTATCTAGATCTTTTTCTTTGCATATTGTTTCTATTTTTATTTCTTCCACCTTCTCTAATTTCCCTTTTTTCCCTATATATGAATTTGTATTTTCTAGGGGTATAAAAATTCCCATACCTCTTGTAGCAAAGGTACAATTACTATATTTCCCAATATGTCCTGCACCTTCTTGAGTCATGGCATTTCTAACCATCTCTTCATGAGAAAGAGGCACATACACTGCTATTTTATATAATTTCTCTACTTGTGTTTTTTCAAGTATCTTTATTTCTTCTAAATCCAAAATGTTAGCAATAGCATCATTTAATCCATCAAAAGCAATATCAAAATTAGTATGAGCAGAATAAAGGTTAATATTATTTTGAATCAATTTAAAAACACACTTTCCTTTAGATGTATCTTTTTGAATATGTTTTAAACCTTTAAACAAAAATGGATGATGGGTAATAATTAAATCCACACTTTTTTCTATTGCTTCATCCACTACAGCTTCTGTAGCTTCAAGGGTAACAAGTATATTTTTTATTTCGCTGTTCCTATCTCCAAGAATTAGACCTACATTATCCCATTCATATGCTAAATTTTTAGGATACTTTTCTTCTATTACTTCTATCACGTCTTTAAGATACATGAGTTTTCAACTCCTTAAGTTTTTCTATCTTTTGATTACAAAACTCTCTTCTATCTTCTATTTCTTTCCCTTCTTTTCCTTCTATTTTCATTATTATTTTTTTATATTCTTCTATTTTTCTATGTATAAATTCCAAAATTAATGGGTCTTTCTTTTCTATTAACTTTTTACTTACTTCATAATATATAGCATCTTCTATTTTCTCTATTTTACCTTCATATCTTGCAACAATTATTTCATATATTCTAAAATCCTCTTTTACTAGCACTTCATCTATGATTTTAAATCCTTTATCATATAAATATTTTCTCAATTCATGAGGTGCTTGCATGGGTTGAAGAATTAGCTTTTTCATTTTTTTTGCAACGTCAAAAGAGTCTTCTATTATTTCACTTATCAGTACCCCTCCCATCCCTGCTATAATCACTTCATCTACTTCTTCTTTTGTTAAAATAGACATGCCTGGACCTAATCTTAACTGTATTTTATTTTCAAGATAATTTGCTAAAATTTCTTTTTGGGCATTTTCTAGTGGTCCTTTATTTATATCTGCTGCAATAGCAAAGCTTATTTTCCCTTTTCTTATAAGTTCTACAGGAATATAGCCATGATCTGTTCCTATATCTGCAAGCTTTACATTTTTATCTACTAAATTAGCAATAGTTTGTAATCTTTCACTTAATTTCAATTTATACACATCCTTTCTAGTATGAGAAAAGAAAATTTTTAGATACTAATATTGAGGTGATCTATAATGAAAAAAATAATCCCTCCAAAAAAATTGGTACGATTTAAATGGGGTGGAACAACTTATGAATGGCTTGAGGAAGCAAAAGAAATTAATGCTCAAATTCAAGATGCAAAAGAAGAAACAAAATCCAAAGAAGAATTAGAAAAAGAAATAGCTTATGGAAACAGAAAACAGTATTGGAACTAGATTAAAAAAATTCGCCTATTCTTGGCGAATTTTTTTAATCTAAATAGTCTTTAAGCTTTTTAGATCTACTTGGGTGTCTTAATTTTCTTAAAGCTTTTGCTTCTATCTGTCTAATTCTTTCACGAGTTACATCAAATTCTTTTCCTACTTCTTCTAAGGTTCTTGCTCTGCCATCTTCCAGCCCAAATCTTAATTTTAAAACTTTCTGTTCTCTTTCATTTAAAGAACCTAATACCTCTTCTATTTGCTCTTTCAGTAAGGAGTATGCTGCGGCTTCCGCTGGTGCTGGCGCATCTTCATCTGGTATAAAATCTCCTAAATGACTATCTTCTTCTTCTCCTATAGGTGTTTCAAGGGATACTGGTTCTTGTGCAATTTTCAATATCTCTCTGATTTTATCTTCAGGCATATCCATTTCCTTTGCAATTTCTTCAGGCTTTGGTTCCCTACCTAATTCTTGAAGTAACTGTCTTGAAACCCTAATTAGCTTATTTATGGTTTCAACCATATGAACAGGTATTCTTATGGTTCTTGCTTGATCTGCTATAGCACGAGTTATTGCTTGTCTAATCCACCAGGTTGCATAAGTACTAAATTTATAGCCTTTGCTATAATCGAATTTTTCTACAGCTTTTATGAGCCCTAAATTCCCTTCTTGAATTAAATCTAGAAAAAGCATTCCTCTTCCTACATATCTTTTAGCAATACTTACAACTAACCTCAGGTTGGCCTCAACTAATCTTTTTTTAGCGGGTTCATCCCCTTGTTCCATCCTCTTTGCTAATTCTATTTCTTCTTGTGCTGAAAGAAGGGGTATCTTTCCAATCTCCTTCAAATACATTCTAACGGGATCATCTATACTTATTCCTTTAGGTAAAGATAAATCTAGATTTTCTAGATCTCCTAATTCATCCTCTTCCTCTTCTTCTTCTAAAGATATGTCTTCATCTTTTATAAAATCTATATCATCTTGTATGTTTTTTTCTTCTACTACGTCGATTCCCATTTGTCCCAAGGTTTCATATAAATTTTCAACCTGATCTTTATCTAATTCAATTTCTCCTAAAACTTCCATTATTTCTGTATACGTTAAATTTCCTTTTTTCTTTCCCTTGTCTATGAGCACCTTTACGGACATTTTTTGTTCTTTTGTTATTTTGTTATTCATTGTGTTCCCTCCTTTCTTATAAAATATCATTTAGCATTTTTTGTTTTTCCATAATTTTTATTCCAATATTTAGCAATTTTCTCTCAACCTCACTTGCATCTATATTTTTATCCTGTTTCTTTTTTTCTAACATACTTTGTTCTTTTAGCAAAGCATCTATTTTATGTTTTAAGCTATTTCTTTTTAGAGTCTTTACCATATCTTCTAAGGCTATATTTACGTCTATATGTTCTATATTTATATTGAATAGTTCATTTATAATCCCTTCATCTATGTTAATATTCTTTAAATTATCAATAGTTATTATATCCAAATCCTTACTTTTAATTATATAATTTAGTATTTCTCTATTTTCTGCTAGTAAAAAGTCATCTATATCCAACTTTAGTAGAATCAAACTTCTTAATTCTTTATAAGTTAAAAATAGTTTCATTACTTGCTTTTCTGCTATCTCCGCTCCATTTTTCTCTATTTTTATTTTCTCTATTTTTTTTGCTATATTGTTTTTGAATTGTCTTGGATTGTAGTATTTTCCATACACTTCACTTCCTATAGCATTTATAGATATACCACTTTCTTTAGACACTTTATGAATATAATATTCTAATTCTATAGGGCTTTTTATTTCTTTTAATAATTTTGACACTCTTTTTGTGAAATTTACATTTTCTTCTGCTACATCTAAATTATATTCTTTCCTTAAATTATCAATTTTAAATTGAATTAAAGGAACTGATTTCTCTAAAGAATCTTTGAAAACTTCTACTCCTTTATTTCGTATATATTCATCTGGATCTTTTGCATCATTCAAATTTAATATTTTTACTTCAATTCCAAGTTCTTTTAATACATTCATCCCTCTCAAAGTAGCTTTTGTTCCTGCTTCATCACTATCATAGGCCATTATTACTCTTTTGGCATATCTTTTTATGAGTTTTCCCTGTTCTTTTGTCAGGGCCGTTCCTAAAGATGCCACTACGTTTTTTATTCCAAATTGAAACAGACCTATTGCATCCATGTATCCTTCTACAACAATCAAAGTTTCATCTTCTATATATTTTCTTGCAAAATTTAATCCATATAAATTACATCTCTTGTTAAATATAGGATTCTCTGGAGAATTTAAATATTTCGGAAGAGAATCATCTAAGACTCTTCCTCCAAATCCAATTACTTTTCCTCTAACATCAAATATGGGAAACATAATTCTATTTACAAATCGGTCTATATATCCTTTTTTATTTTTCTTTTGAAGAATAAGACCACCTTGTACTAATTCCTCTTCTTCATACCCTTTAGTCACTAAATACTTCGTTAAATCTTCCCAATTATTTAGTGCGTACCCAAGCCCAAAATATTTAATTGTTTTTTCATCCAATCCTCTATCTATTAAGTATTGATACCCTTTTCTTTTATTGGCTAAAAGGGCGTGAAAAAAATATCTAGCTGCAACCAAGTGCATTTCATATAATCTCTGATTCTTACTTATATTCTCTCTTACCTCTTCATTTATCTCTCCTTGAGGTATTTCTATTCCCACTTTTTCTCCTAAAAGCTTTAATGCTTCTAGAAAATCTAAATTTTCCATCTTCATTACAAACTTTATTACATCTCCTCCTTCTCCGCATCCAAAACATTTATACATTTGTTTTTGAGGACTTATTGTAAAAGATGGTGTTTTCTCTGTGTGAAATGGACATGAAGCTTTATAGTTTGAACCAGCAGATTTTACTTGTATATAACTAGATATGACCTGAACTATGTCGTTTCTTTCTTTTATTTCTTCTATTATTTGCTGAATATCAGAATTCATACGATCACCTTCTATTTAGGTGTAATAATTAATAATTCTTCATAAATTGATTATTTCCTTCATTTGAAAATTACAAAAATTTATATATATAAATAAGTAATACGATTAGAAGTTTACGCAACAATTTACTATAATTCGACTTTTTTTAATAAATTCCTTCTTTATTTTTTAAAATTTATAAAAAAAATAAAGAGGCTTTATAGCCCCATTTTTTTTATAGTATCCAAAAGTTCTTCAAATTCATTAAAATTTAAGGATTGTTCTCCATCTGAAAGTGCCTTTTCTGGCTGAGGATGAACTTCTATCATAATTCCATCTGCTCCAACAGCAAATGAAGCCAGTGACATTGGTTTTACTAAAGATCTTATTCCTGTACCATGACTTGGATCTACAACTACAGGAAGTCCTGTTTCCTCCTTTACAATAGGAACTGCTGCTAAATCTAATGTATTTCTTGTATAGTCATTATAGGTTCTAATACCTCTTTCGCACATGATGAGATTTGTATTTCCCCCAATTGCGACATACTCTGCAGCATTAATCCATTCTTTAATAGTAGATGCCATTCCTCTTTTTAGAAGAACAGGTTTGTCTTGCTTTCCTACCTCTAAAAGCAGTGGAAAATTTTGCATATTTCGTGATCCAATTTGAATAATGTCTGCTGCATAATACACCTTTTCTAAATCTCTAATGTCCATTAGTTCTGTAATTACAGGAATATTCACTTCTTTTCTTACAGACTTTAATATATTAATTCCTTCTTCCTTCATTCCTTGAAAAGAAAAAGGAGATGTTCTTGGTTTATATGCTCCACCTCTTAAAACGTTCCCACCCATGGCTTTTATAAACTTAGCAGTAGTTAGTAGCTGCTCATATCCTTCTATTGCACAGGGACCAGCAATAATTAACTTATCTGAAGGAATTTTCATTCCATTTTCTAAAACAATCTCAATTTTTTTATTCTTAAATAATTCTTTACTCATCCCCAATATACTCCTTTACTTCTTCCGCATCAACTTCTTTTATCCAATCTTTTATTGTTTTTCCTTTAATTTTCAAATCTTCATCTATATCCATCAAAGGAACTAAAACAAAAGCTCTTTCCTGTATTCTTGGATGAGGAAGGATTAAATTTTCATCCTTACAGATTATATCATCATAGACTAATATGTCAATATCTATTGTTCTAGGACCCCATCTTATAGTCCTTTCTCTTTTTAATTTTTTTTCTGCATCTTGGCACTTTTTTAAAAGTGTGTAGGGATTTAAATTGCTTTCTACTTTTAAGCATATATTCAAAAAGTTTTCTTGATTAGTATACCCCCATGGCTTCGTTTCATATACCTTGGATATTTTAACTATTTTTGTGTTTTCAAAACTTTTAATTAAATTAATGGCTTCTTTTAGATTGATTTTTCTATCTCCCATATTGGTTCCAAGACTTAAATAAATACTAGACATTTCTTTTTCTCCTTATTTCTATACCAAAATAATCAAATATTCCATTTACAGGAGCTTCTGGCTTTCTCACTCTAACCATTATTTCTTTTATGCTAGGAAAATCTTTTAGTACTTTTATTGCTATATTTTCGCCTAAAGCTTCTATAAGATTATATCTTTCTTTCTCACATATACGCTTCACTATTTCATAAACCTGTGCATAGCTTATAGAGTATTCAAGTTTATCACTTTCTCCAGCCTTCTTTAAATCACAGTAAATCTCTATATCAATAAAAAATTTTTGACCTAATACATTTTCCTCTTTTAATGCACCATGATAACCATAAAACCCTAAATTATTCAATATGATCTTATCCATACTTTCCCTACTTTCTATATATAGCATCTGTAACTTTTGCTGCTCTTAAATTTTCTTTTATATCATGGACTCTAACAATATCTATGCCTTGCATAATACCCATGACGGTTGTTGCAATGGTTCCTTCTATCCTTTCTTTTGGTGGAAGATCCAGTATTTTACCGATCATTGATTTTCTTGAAGTCCCAAGAAGTATTGGATATCCAAGATCTTTTAATTCACCTAATCTTTTCATAACATGCATATTTTGCTCGGGATTTTTTCCAAATCCAATTCCTGGATCTAATATAATATTTTCGTCCTTTATTCCTGCATCCTTTGCAATTTTTATGCTTTTTTTAAAAAAGTCCTTTATGCACTCCATTATATCGTCATCATATACGTCTTTTTCCTGATTATGCATCATCACAACAGGGACATCATACCTTGCAATGATCTTTGCCATATTTTTATCTCTTTGTAATCCCCAAACATCGTTAATCATATGTGCACCTGCTTTTAGTACCTTGTCTGCAATAGATGCTTTATAAGTATCCACAGATATAGGAATACTTGTTTTTTTCACTAATTCTTCAATAACAGGAAGTACTCTTTTTAACTCTTCTTCTTCTCCTACCTCCTCAGAACCTGGTCTTGTAGATTCTCCTCCTACATCGATTATATCTGCACCTTGTTTTATCATTTCATTTGCATGTCTTAAAGCTATCTCTATATTTGTAAATTCTCCTCCATCTGAAAAACTATCTGGCGTTACATTTAGTATCCCCATTATATATGTTTTTTCCCCGAAATCAAACATGATATCACTCCTATTTGCTATTTATTAAACTCATTACTTCTGCTCTAGATGCAACATCTTTTTCGAAAATACCTCTTACTGCTGATGTTATAGTTTTAGAACCTGCTTTTTTGATTCCCCTCATCGTCATGCACATATGTTCTGCTTCTACTACAACAATTACGCCATAGGGCTGTAAAACTTCCATTATAGAGTCGGCTACTGTTTTTGTTATTCTTTCTTGAAGTTGCGGTCTTCTTGCTACTGTCTCTACAACTCTTGCAAGTTTAGAAAGTCCTGTAAGTTTTCCTCCTTTAGGAATGTATGCAACATGAGCTTTTCCTAAAAAAGGCACTAAATGATGTTCACAAGTAGAATAAAAAGGAATATCTTTTACCAAAACTAATTCTTCATGCTTCTCATCCTGAAAGAATATTTCTAAGTGTTTTTTAGGGTCTTCTTCTAACCCACAGTATATTTCTTCATACATTCTAGCTATTCTATCCGGTGTTCCTATAAGTCCTTCTCTATCAGGATCTTCTCCTATAGCTTCTAGTATATCTCTTACTGCTTTTTTTATTTTTTCTTTATCCATTTTAAGTTCTCTCCTTAATATATTATTTTTATATTCTCTTCTCCATTTTCAATATCTTTAAATATCCAATGAATCATTTTTTCAAGGACATCTGTGTTATAATTTACATATAATTTTTGCGATAATTCATATAATTCTTTATTCTCTTTTCTTAAAACCTTAAATAATTTCTTATCTTTTGGTATCCATTTTTGGTTTGCCATAAAGTAAGCTCTTATTATATCTCTTAGATATAAGCTTGATAAAAATTCTACTTCTTTCCAATCTTTATCTTCTAAATTTCTAATTCTTCTTACATTATCTAAAAGAATAAAGCTTAAGCTTATGAGTTTTTCTGTTTCTATTTTTTTTGGACCTTTTTCATACGCTAATTCCGAATCTTTTAAATAGGTTTGTCCTATATCCTCTATATCGTATACTAATTTCCCTTTGCTCATGCCTTCTATAAAAAATTGTGTTTTATCTTGTATTAATTTTTTCACTAGATCTATAGAAAAATAATTTATATCAAACTCTATTCCTTTTACATATTTAATTTCTCTAATTTGTCTTTCTCCCTTTTTTATAATAACAAATAGATCAATATCATTTATTTCCCTATGAAAATTTAAATCTGCTGATCCTACAAGAAAGATTGAAACAATATTTTTATCTTCTTTTAATTTCATCAATTCTTCTTCAAATATTCTTTTTATATTCATATACATAGCTCCTCTAATTTAAGGTTTATGTGATTGAATATATCATTTTCTTCATTGTACACTACATCTTCTATAGCACTTATTTTCATCATATTCATCAAACTATTTGTAATAAAAGAAAAATTAAATTTATTTAATTCATTTATATCTATTTCATCTTCTATTACCTCTACGCCTAAGTTTCTTGCTACTTTTATTACTTCATTTCTAACTATTCCCGGAAGAATACATAAATCCTCTTTCGGGGTATATATTTTTTCTTCCCTCATAAAAAAAATATTGGTCATAGAACCCTCTAATATTTTATTTTTCATATTCAAAAACAAAGATTCTTCACACCCATGATCTAAAGCATACTTTTTTGAATACATATTTTCTAGATAGTTTGTTGTTTTGTGTTTATATATAAAGCTTGTACCTCTTTTTATTGGTGCTATTTTTATTTTATATCCTTTTTCATAATCTTGTTTTTTGTAATGTATATCTCTTAGCGCAAAATGATATCCTTCATCACATATAGTTATCCTTAGTGCTTTATGTTCTTCATTCTTTATATAATTTATGATTTCTTCCTTTAACTTCATCCTAGTTATTTGAAAGGGAATATCTAGTTCTTTAATAGAATTATACATTCTTTTCAGATGTTCATCTAAAAAAATAGCCTTTCCTTTATTCACTTTTATCGTCTCAAATACACCTATTCCAAATTTAGTAAGATTACTTTGAAAGGATATACTATTTTTCATAATAACCTCTTACCGCTTTCATCATAGATCTCGCCTTGTGAAGGGTTTCTTCATATTCCTCTTCTGGATTTGAATCCCAAGTAATTCCTCCGCCAACTTGAAAGTAGATATTTTCTTCCTTTTTAACAATAGTTCTAATAGCAATATTTAAATCTAACGTTCCATCAAAACCAATATATCCAACAGAACCCGTGTATACATTTCTTTGTGTTGGCTCTAATTCATCTATAATCTCCATAGATCTTATTTTAGGTGCACCTGTTATAGATCCTCCTGGGAATGTAGCTTTGATAACGTCTATCACATCATTTTTCTCTTTTATTTCTCCTATTACTGTAGAAACTAAATGATGCACATTTGCATATTCTTCTAACTTAAACAGCTCTGGAACTTTTACACTTCCTATTGTAGAAACCTTGCCCAGATCATTTCTTTCTAAATCTACAATCATTAAAAGTTCTGCTTTATCTTTTTCACTATTCATGAGTTCTTCTCTTAACCTTAAATCCTCTTCTTTTGTCTTTCCTCTAGGCCTAGTGCCTTTAATCGGTCTTGTTTCAATCATATTATTAGCAGCTTTTATAAACCGTTCTGGTGAATTAGAAAGAATATGTGCATCTTCAAAATTTAAAAATGCCCCAAAAGGTGCTGGGCTAAACCTTCTAAGATCTCTATACAGTTCATAACTACTTATATTAACTTTTCCCTGAAATCGTTGAGTTAAATTTGTCTGATATATATCTCCTGATTTTATATAACTCCTTACTTTTTCTATAGCATCAAGGTAATCTTTCTTTTTAAAATTAGACTCTAGTTTTACCATAGGAAATTCTTTTTCTTCATAGCATATAGGGTCTATCCCCTTTTCTTCCGATTTCTTTATTCTATTTAAAATATTTTCTATGATTTTACTTTCTTTTTTAATATCGATATCTGGTGATGCCACATATGTTTTATTTTCAAGATGATCTACAACGATAACCCAATTATACATTCCAAAATGTAAATCTGGTATTTTTACATCATCTACCGCTGTTCTTTTTAAATTTTCTATATAATGGCAAAGATCATAAGATAAATATCCAACAGCACCTCCTATGAAAGGAATATTTGTTTTGTTTACACCCTTATATTTTTTAAGTTCTCTTCTAAGTTCTTCGAAGGGATTTTTTGATTCATCTTTATATTTTAATACCTTAAAAGGATTGGCACTTATAAAAGAATATCTTCCCAGTCTATTTTTATCCATTCCACTATCTAATATAAAGCTGTACTCATCTTCTTTGAATATAGTAAATATCTCAAAAGAATTAAGTTTTGTTTTTATCTCCTGTATCATTTCTAAGCCTCCCCTCTAGCTTGCTTTATAAAGTTTCTTAGTACATCATGTCCTTGCTCTGTGAGTATTGCTTCGGGGTGAAATTGAACTCCTTCTATTAAATATCTTTTATGTTTTACTCCCATTATTTCTCCTTCATTTGTTCTTGCAGTTACTTCAAGCTCACTTGGAAAGGTATTTTCGTCAATTATAAGAGAATGATATCTTGTGACGTTTAAAGGATTATTAAGCCCCTTAAACACACCTTTATTTTCATGAATTATTCCATGTACTTTTCCATGTACAGGATTTATAGCTTTTACTACCTTTCCTCCAAATACATGCCCTATAGTTTGATGTCCTAAGCAAATACCTAAGATTGGTTTTTTCCCCTTGAAATAATGTACAACTTCTATACAAATTCCAGCTTCAGTTGGTGAACAAGGACCTGGAGATATAACAATAATTTCTGGATCTAAATTTTCAATTTCCATTAGACTTATTTCATCATTTCTTTTTACAACAATTTCTTCTCCTAGTTCCCCTAAAAATTGAACTAAATTATAAGTAAATGAGTCATAATTATCTATCATTAAAATCAATATTCACTCCCCCTTTATATATAAAAACACCCTTTCACAGAGAAAGGGTGTTTTTTCAACTCCTTTTCCGTACAGCGGATGCGATATCATATCGCGAAAGAAATTCTTTCTTCGTTTAGAGGCAACTTCCCATCCTCTAACACTTAACGCATGATATTTACTCTGCCAGAATTCATTTGTTAATTTTTTATTTTTATACATTATCATTATATCTCTTTTAGGAAAACATTGTCAATACGTTATATAATTATACATTTTTAATTATATATATGCATTTTTTATTTTTCTTAAATTTTCTTTTTCTTAAATATTTTTATATGTCTCATCTTATTATATTATATCAGAATTTTTCTATAAAATATTTAAATACATAAAAAAAAATATCTGTGAAATGATAATAACATAACTAGTTGTATTCATTATTATAATTGCATCACACAATTAGTTAATATTGTAATTATCTTATAGATGGAGGGATTTATGGAGACTAAATATGTGATTATTCGTTCTGATACAAAAACTATTTCTAGTCCTATGAACCAAGATGAAGCTTTATCTGAAGTAAAAAATTATGATAAACAAGGAATTTCTGCTTATATTGTTTCCGAAGATGAAGGAAATAGGATTAAAAATAGTCATTTTAATTTCCCTGAATGGAAATAAAAAGTAAAGTCATATTTTAAGTAGCGTATTCCTAGTAAAAACAAAAAAGGATGTGATTTTATGGATGAAAAGCAAAAAAATAAGGAAAATGATCATTATAATACAGAACATGGTGCAGAATTAGCACCTAATAAAGTGAACTTTAAGGAAAGAAGAAATGAAAATGGCGCTGAAAAAACTAGTATATTTGGTTATCTAGCAATTTTGTCATCTATTGCTTCTTTGTTTATGTATCCAGTAACGCTAGGTATTACTGGAATTGTTTTAGGGATTATTTCCTTATATTCTAATGCAAAAACTCTGGGCTATTGGGCTATTGGAATAGGAATTGTAACTTCTGTTTCTAGCTTATTCTTTAAAATAGCTATATTATCATTTATTCTTTCTATGTTTTAAAAAGCTATAAAATAAAATGGATATATGATCATATATCCATTTTATTTTATAGCTTTTTAATTATTTTTTTGCATCATATTTAGCTTATTTGCCAAACAGAGTCCTTTTTCTCCATATTTTTGGGTATACTGGTGTATTTTTTCCTCTATGAAGTGTATTTCTTCTTCCTCTTCATAATCTACTTCATTCATTCTATTGGATATCTCTTTAAACAATAAAAACTCTATTATTGTATTTCCATTTTCCACTTACATCTCTCCTTACAAATTATTATACTCGTATTATCTTCAAATCACCATTCGTTTATACTTCATATAGCGCGATAAGATTCATTATCTTTACACTTACTTCCTACTATAATATTTCATATTTTCGGAAAAACTAATCTATGAGAATACAATTTTTAAGGAGGAAAATAAAATGCAAAAAAGAAATAAAGTTGGAGAAAAAAACACAGTAAAACCATCTATTTTGAATTCTAATGAAATGAATATTGAAGTTGCAAAAGAACTAGGTTTAGATATACAAGATAGTAATCTTACTGGAAGAATGAGCAAAGAAGCATATGATAGAACAGAAAAAGCCAAAAAAAAATCAAGAAAATAAGAGAAAAGACCAACAAAATTTTGTTGGTCTAAATCACTTCATTTGCATTGAAAATATCTTTATATCTAAAATCCGTTCTCAAGATATGTCCCTCAATCCAATTGGCTATAAATTCAATAATTTCTAGTGTCACTCCTTGTTGTTTTTCATCAATGTCTTTATCCTCTATCTCTAAAATTTTTGCTATGAAAGCATCATGCTCTTCTTTATGCATTTCTAATTCATTATAATTATATTTTTCCATTAAAGCTTCCTCAAATTTAAAATGATATATGGTATATTCTTTTAATTCTGTCAAAACTTCTATAATTTCATCATAATGATCTATTCCATCCTTCATTGCGACAATAGCATATAAACGTGCACCCAATTCAAATAGTTTTTGATGCTGTGTATCAATTGCTTCTACATTACAACTATATTTTTCTCTCCACTTAAATAACATATTTCTCTCTCCTTTTAAATAATTAATTTAGATTATAAAGCATTTTCAAAAGATAATATTAGCTTTTCTTTTTCTTTACGACAAAGCTTTTTTATAAATATTTCTCGCTTTTGCGCCTCACTTCTAGTTTCATAAAATTCCCAATATACTAAGCTTACTGGAAGCCTAGTTCTTGTATATCGAGCACCTTTTCCCTCATTATGTACTTTTATTCTCTTATGTAAATTCGTCGTCCATCCTGTATAGAAAGTCTTATCTTTACAACAGAGAATATACGTATAAGGCATCTAATCACCGTCCCAACATCTTTTATTTTATAAAAATCCATAGTTTATGTAAAGATAAAAGAATAATAAAACGTTTTTTAGGCTAAAATTTAACTAAACTATAACATGCTGAAAGGACCTAAAAACATGATTATTATTTTAATCCGCTCTTTACTATTATATGTATTTGCACTCATTGGTATGAGAGTTATGGGTAAGGGAGAATTTTCCGAAATGCAACCTTTTGAGGTTGTAATTATATTAATGATAGCTGAACTTGCCGCACTACCAATGGAAGATGTTGGAGTACCTTTAGTAAATGGGTTCGTAGCCATTAGCACATTAGTGTTTGTTCAAATTCTTATTTCTTATATCAATTTAAAAAGCCAAAAAGCCCGAGGCCTCATATGCGGAAAACCCAGTGTTCTTATCAATAAAGGACTAATCAATGAAAAAGAATTAAAACGTTTACGAATTAATATAAATGACTTAGTTGAACAACTTAGAATAAAAGAATACCCTATAATAGATGATGTTGACTTTGCTATTCTAGAAACAAATGGAGACTTAAGTGTCATTCCTAAACCAAACAAAAGACCTGTTACGGTAGAAGATATTCACAAACAACCTTATTATGAAGGACTTCCGGTATCGGTTATAATCGATGGCTATGTGAATTATGATAATCTTCATAAACTTAATCTTACAAAGTCATGGTTAGATCATACGTTGAAAGAACATGAGATAAATGATGAAAAAAACGTTTTATTTGCCTATATAGATAAAAATAAACAGATCTATATACACAGAAAAAATTAAAGGAGCATACTTTTATGAAACAGCTTATTTCAATTTTTACATTAATTTTTGTTATCATCGCAGGATGGATTTTAATTTATACTTCTGTAGAAAAAGATACACTCTATTTTGTAAATGCTTTAACTATCCTTAATGAAGATATTGAAGAATCAAACTGGGAAATTGCAAACAATAATTTTTTAAAAATAAAAAAACAATGGAATCAAGTAAAAGGCATGTGGGTTATTTTCTTAGATCATCACGAACTTCATAATATAGATTTATCCCTTTCTAAAGCAGATCAATATATAAAATCTAAAAATACCCCTTTATCCCTTGGCGAAATAGCTGCTTTACAAGAATTATTTTGCATTATAAAAGAACATGAAGCCCTTACTATAAGTAATATACTTTAGAACTTAGAGAATTATTTTGAGAACAGCTGCTGTTTATAAACAGCAGCTGTTTCTATGTTTAATAAATTTTTAATATTCTATTTTAAATAAATATAATCCTTTAGGAGATGCGGTTGGACCTGCTAATTTTCTATCTTTTCTTTTTAATATTTCATTAACATGTTCTGCTTTTATTTTTCCAACCCCAACTTCTAGCAAAGTTCCTACAATAATTCTTACCATATTATGCAAAAAACCATTTCCGTGAACTTCTATTTCCACTAATTGTTCTTCTTTCGTAATATTAATTTCATATATTTTTCTTACACTAGATTTTTTTTGTGATTTTGTAGATTTAAAACTTGAAAAATCATGCTCTCCAACAAGAATAGAGCTAGCTTTTTTCATTTCTTCTATCTCTAGCTTCTCTGGTACATGAACAGTGTATTTTCTCAGAAAAGGATCATGATATATATGATTCCATATTTTATATACGTACGTCTTTGATTTTGCATTATATCTTGCATGAAATCTTTCATCTACTTCTTCTATATCCTGAATTACTATATCTTCCGGAAGATATTTATATAAATATTCTATTATTTCAGCAGTAGACATTTTGGATTGTGTCTTAAAATTAGCAATTTGCTTTATTGCATGAACTCCTGCATCTGTTCTCCCTGAGCCAATAATTTCTATTTCTTCATCCGTCATTTTTT
>SWCA01008655.1_pt2 | contig 41811 bp, 39 predicted proteins | sample 4692961 | NCBI WGS metagenome assembly SWCA01 (sample SAMN10267275, study PRJNA491770) | bioreactor metagenome | isolation source: DHS bioreactor inoculated with | place: Japan: off Shimokita Peninsula
GGCATGAATCCTATGGGCATGAATCCTATGGGCATGAATCCTATGGGTATGAATCCTATGGGTATGAATCCTATGATGGGAGAAATGCCTTTCTATTATGAAGAAGAAGAAGAGGAAGAAGAGGAGTGCTAGATAATCTCCCCAATGTTTTACAAAAAAGACGCTGTCTCAAAATAAACTGGAACCTATGGAATGGACCATTATAAAAAGATCTATTTCTATAGGTTCTTTTTTTATACAGAGCACGGTAGTATATATGAGGATTTATTTTTTAGTTTCTTATAATAATATACACCATATAGGTTATATAAGACATAGAAAGAAAGATTCCTTCTCCTCTCACCACAACTCTTTTTGTAATGGAGAATAAATATGCTACTAAGGTTGCACCAAATAAGCAAATCATATCAAAGAATATAACAGGGTTAATGGGTATAGGTCTTATAATAGCCGATATTCCTAGGATAAACATTACATTAAATAGATTTGATCCAATCACATTCCCCATGGCAATGTCACTTTCTTTTTTAAGGGCTGCTACAATAGAAGTTACAAGCTCTGGAAGAGAGGTTCCTACTGCCACAATGGTAAGTCCTACTAAATTTTCACTCATCCCTAATTGAAGTGCAATAGATGAACTTGCTTTTACCACCCAATCTCCTCCAAGGATAATTCCTCCGATTCCAACAATACTGAAAATAATACTTTTCCCTAGAGGCATTATCACCCCTTCTTCTTTATAATCTTCCTTGGATAAAAGAGCCATTTCCACAAGGTAATATAAAAATACTAAAAATAAAGAAAGTAATATAAGTCCATCTGCTCTAGATAATATATTTGCACTTCCTCCTTGTAAAGATTTATCCGCACATAATATGAATAAAACAAGGGATGTTAAAAGAGCAAAGGGAAACTCCTTTAATATGGTTCCTTTTTGCACTTGTAAAGGATTAATAATAGACGCAACTCCGATAACAAGTAATAAGTTGAATAAATTCGATCCAACCACATTCCCAAGGGCAATTTCATTGGCTCCTTTTAACGCTGCATTAACACTTACCGCAGCCTCGGGAGCACTTGTTCCAAAAGCCACAATGGTGAGTCCAATTAATATAGGAGGAATCTTAAAAAATTTTGCAATAGAAGAAGCTCCTTCTACAAAAAAATCTGCTCCTTTTATTAAAAAAATAAATCCTGCTAATAAAATCAAATATTCCATTTCTATCCTTCCTCTCTAAAATATATGTCCTATTGTAACATCTTCTGGCAAAAATTTCTCCTAATCAATTTCTCCTTTTTATTATTTTCTATTTTACGCCTAATATGCTTGATTCTATCCTTTTTTGTCTTTGTATTACATTTATTTCTTCTTCTAAAATGCGACATGAAATGTTACAATATAATTACAATTTACATATATTATCAAATTTATTCAAGGAGATCTATGATGAATATAAAAAAATACTCCTTTTTAAAAATAGAACTTCCATTGATACTTTTTTTTATTCTTCTCTTTTTCTCTATTAATGTGCTTTTTAATAATGCACTTTCTTATTTAGAGAAAAAAAATAGGCATGAAAAAATATATATTACCATGCATCTTCTGAAGAAGGAGAAAACCTTAATTCAAAGTGTATTAAGTGAATATTGTCATTGGGATGAATTTTATATGCACCTAAAAAATAAGGATACAGCGTGGATTAACACCTATGTTCTTTCGGATATTACCCAAAACTATGATTATAGTCTCGTTTATATTTTAGATAACAGAAAAAATATTTTACTACATAATGATGGCGTCCATTTTGATATTACAAAAACTAAAATTTTTCATAATACTATCAAATCCGCTGCGCCTTATACAGGAATAACAAAAATACACTCTAATTATTATCTTTTATCTGCTTCTCCTGTATTTGACAATTTAGGAACCAAAAAACTCATCGGATACATGTTTGTTGCTAAAAATTTAAGTAAAGAAAATATCAAACACATTATTGAGCCTGTTTTTGATTATAAAAAGATAGATTTAGTTGATTCTTTGGTAAGTCCAAAAGAAAATGCAAATATGGTTTATATTCCTTTGAAAAACGTTACCTCAGACACCTTAGGCTTTATAAAGATTACCCTTAAAGAAAATAAAATTAGAGCTTATTTTAATAAATTAAATATCATCCTTTTAGTTTTTTCTTTTATCTTTTTATTTTCACTTGTGTTTTCCATTAATAAATTATTAAAAGCATTAAGTAATGTAGCAAAGAATACGGTGAATCAAATAGATTTTATCTCCAAAGGAAATTATAATATAAAATTAAATTCAGCCGTTAAAATCGAAGAGTTTAACATCCTATTTAGTGCTATCAATAATCTTTCTCATACAGTGGAAGTAAAAATTCTAGAAAATAATAAAAATTATATTGAGATAATCGAATCTATCATGGCTGCCTTAGAAGTAAAGGATAGCTATACCGTAGGACACTCTAAGCGGGTTGCTTATTACGCTAAACAAATCGCACAAAAACTAAATTTAAGTAACATTGATGAAATTGAAATCGCGGCGTTAATTCATGATATTGGAAAAATAGGAATTCCCGATTCCATATTAAACAAACCCGGCAAATTAACAGAAGAAGAATTTGATATGATAAAAACCCATCCTGAAAAAAGTTATAAAATTTTAGAGAAAATGTCTTCTATGGAAAACATAAAATATATCGTAAAATATCACCACGAAAGGATAGATGGAAAAGGCTATCCACTAGGACTAATAGACACCGCTATTCCTATTGAATCAAAAATAATATCTGTTGCAGATGCTTTTGATGCCATGACTTCCGATCGTTGCTATCGAGGAAGATTTAATCTTTCTAAAGCCATGGCTATCTTAAAAGAAAACAAAGGATCTCAATTTGATCCCCTTATTGTAGATACTTTTATCCATATTTTACAAGAAGAAATGATGCTAAAGGAAATTGCCATGGATTAAATAAGATTTCCTTAAAGATAAGGAAATCTTATTTTTTAGCTTTTAATAAAATCATAAAAATCTTCATATCCTTTTTCTGCAAACTCATAAATTAAAGAGCCTTGAAATACATATTCTTTTTCTAGATCTATCTCCTTTTCATACTTTGTATAAAGAATCTCATCTACCATCAATCTGTCTTTTTCACTATAATTAGCTACAATAAGTTGATTTTTCTCATTTATATAGTATATAGAATAAATATCTTCACTGATGAGGTAAGTTTCCTCCTTTACATGATCATTATTTTTATTAAACTGGGTAAATAAACTTCCTTTTTCAAAATTACTTCTCATGCAATAAGGATTATCTTTGTGAAATTTTTCTATAAACCTTTTTGCATTTTTCACCTTATAAATTCCTATATATTCTGGTCTTTTTAATTCCTTTAAAACATAAAGAGGATCTACTTTCTTTTTATTTCCTAGAATGAAAGATCTTATTTTATATCCTTCTTCTAAAAAAACAATCTGTATTCCTATTTTAGCTTTATAGTACTCTTCCTTATCTTCAAAAATGCATTGGCAGCTATATCTATTTTCATCTAATCTAGTGATTTTATTTTGAAGAAGCACTCCATTTATATGGGTAATGTGCATCTTCCCAATCTCTTTATTTAAGGAAAAAAATTCTAAAGCTTCTTTATCTCTTGCAATAAAACGCATGATCATATACTGTACAAATTCTATAGGCGTTTCTATGGTTTTGCATATTTTAGAGAATATATTTTTCGGGCAACTCTTTTCTACTTTCTTTTCTAGCATAAAAAAATATTCCTTTATATTCCCTGGAAGTTTTTTATGATAAGAAAGGGTCTTATTTCCAAAATGATATACTAAAAACAAAGCTTCTTCTTTGGAAATAAAAATTCTTTCTGCTCCTAACCCTCCCATAAGCCTTTCTTCTTCTCTTTTTAATACTGCTTCTTTTTCATTTTTAATGCCTACATAATCTGCAATTCCTAATCCTTCCGCATCCAATAAAAAATATTGATCCAATCTATCTTCTTTGTCTTTCCAAGCAATGAGAAGCCCAATACTTCCCATTAATCTAGAATTTGTAACTTTAGCAAATATAAAATCCATCTATTCACCTTCTTACCGTATATTTTCATACTATATTTAAAATACTATTTTTTTATTAAAAACTGAATAATCTATACTATGAACATTTGATTTTTTATCCTTTCCTATGTATTATAAGATAATAACATAAAATTTTAAAGGTGGTGACTTTATGCAAAAAACAGCAGCTTTTTTCGATATAGACGGTACCTTGTATAGAGACTCTTTAATGGTAGAACATTTTAAAAAGCTTATAAAATATGATATCATAGACCCTTCCCTTTGGCATAGCCATGCAAGAAAAACTTATTTAGACTGGGATAAAAGGCAAGGAAATTATGATGATTATTTATTAGAAATAGCAGAAATATACATCAATTCTCTAACAGGATTAAAAAAACATAGTATAGATTTTACTAGTGATCAGGTTATTAATTTAAAAGCAGAAAGAGTTTATCGATATACCCGATCGAAAATAAAGTGGCATGTGGATAATAATCACATCGTTATATTCATCTCTGGAAGTCCTGATTTTCTTGTAAAAAAAATGGCGAAAAAATATAACGCAACAGATCACATAGGAAGCGGTTATGTATTTGAAAATGACGTGTTTACGGGAAAAGTAATTCCTATGTGGGATGCAGAAAGTAAAGACCATGCAATAGATGATTTTATTCAAAAGTACGATATTGATTTAGAAAACTCCTTCGCTTATGGAGACACCAATGGAGATGTGAATATGCTAAAAAGGGTTGGAAATGCCATTGCTATTAATCCTACAAAAGAACTCTTAGGCAATATCCGAAAAGATGAAGCTCTCTTGAAAAAAACAAAGATTATCATTGAAAGAAAAGATGTTGTCTATTCCTTAGACCCTAAAGTGGATATTATATTGTAAACTACAACATTTCATTTTGTGACATTAAATCTATTAAAAAGGAGACACCTTTAAAGTAATTTGAAATCATACTTTTTAAAGCGTCTCCTTTGTTAATTTCATTTATGTTTATACTATTCATAAAGTCTTATTTTTTAATTCTATCAATGAATTTTCTAAAGTTTCCATAGATTGAAACTGTTGTTTGGAATGATCTACTATGCTTTGAATATGTTCCTCTGAAATTTCCGTTAAAGCTAAAATATCCATCATTTTTGTATTTAATTTATTGGAAACACTAAATACATATTCCACATTTTCATTTACTTTAACCGTTTCTACATCCAGCGCCTCGCTATGATTACAAATTCTTTCAAAATAATCCTTTGTTACGGCAATGAGCTTCATTCCTTTGTTCATTTCTTCTATTTGTATTTTCGAGGAATGGAGCACATTTAAAATAGTATCTTGAATATTTTTTACTACACTGGAAATATCTTTTGACGATTCACTGCTTTTTTCAGATAGATTTCTTATTTCCTGGGCTACTACAGCAAAGCCCTTTCCATGCTCTCCTGCTCTAGCTGCTTCTATGGAGGCATTTAGGGCTAGTAAGTTGGTCTGTTTTGAAATTTGATTAATGGTTTCTGTGAATTTTTCAATTTCATTGGATTTATCTTTTAATAGCTGTATTACCGTATAAGCATCTTCAATGGTCTTGTTTATTCGCTCTATTTGATATATGGACTCCGATAAAGCATCTTTTCCTTCTATGGCCATTTGAAAAGAAGATTTAGATTTTTCCATGGTTATCTTAGAGCTTTGTCCAATTTCATTCATTTTATGATTTACATGCTCTACAAGATCCGTTGCTTCTCCAATTATTTTTGTTTGATGAATAGAACCAGACGCCACTTCTTCAATACTTTCTGTTATGGCTTCCATGGAAAGCTCTATTCCTTGAAGCTGCATAGAAAAATTTTCTACATTTTCTATAAAATAATCTTTCTCTTCCTTACATCCTTCTTTTATAAGATCTTCTATATTTTCTATTTTCTCTTCTTTTTCTTCTTGCCCTGTATTTTTATTAAAAATATTTTTTATGTATGAAATTAGCCTATTTTTCATTCTCATTCTTCCCCTTTAAAATTCTTTATCCTTTTAAAAAAGTCTCATATCTTTTTTATTGTAGCTTTTTAGGCCAATAAAAATTATATGAGACTTTTAAATTCCCTAACCTACTATACTATTTCACTTTTCTAGAACTACAATTCGTTACATTGCAGCCACTGCATCCACTGCAATCTCCCTTTGCTTCTTTTCTAAGGGTTTTTACAAGGATATATACTCCATAACCAACGATAAGACCCCCTATGATATAGGTCATCATATTATCCTCTCCTTAAAATCCTATTAGTCTACCTACTTGAAAGACTAGCATCGCCACAAACCATGCCACTCCAAATTGGTATACAACTGAAAAAATCGTCCATTTCCATGAATTTGTTTCTCTTTTAATCACTCCAATTACACCTACACAAGGAGTATATAGTAAAACAAATACCATAAAAGCATAAGCTGTAAGTTGAGTAAAGGTTCCAGATAAAGCCTGGGCAAAAGCCCCTGCTGCTGCTTCTTCTCCTAATCCATAAATAATAGACATATTACTTACAACTACTTCCTTTGCAAGAATACCTGTTATTAAAGATAAAGCAGCCTGCCAGTTCCCAAATCCTATTGGTGCAAATATTGGAGCAAATACTTTTCCTATAGTAGCACCAATACTTTCTGTTAATTCTGCTGGTCCTGAAAGATTAAATCCAAGTATAAACCAAAGTACAACAGATGCTCCAAAAATCAAGGTTCCTGCTTTAATTAAAAATCCTTTTACTCTTTGCCATACATTAATTAAGGTTCCTTTTAAAGTAGGAATTCTATATGGAGGAAGCTCCATCACAAAAGGCATAACTTCTGATTTAAATAGTGTTTTCTTAAAAATAAGTCCTACAATGATAGCCACTACTATTCCTAATAAATATAGTGAAAATACTACTATTTTTTCATTACGAGGGAAAAATGCTGCTGCAAATAAGGTGTATACAGGAAGTCTAGCTGAACAAGACATAAATGGGTTAATGAGTATGGCTGCAAGGCGATCTTTCTCATTTTCTAAAGTTCTTGTACCCATAATAGCAGGGGCATTACATCCAAATCCAAGAATCATAGGAATAAAGGCCTTTCCACTTAATCCTATTTTTCTCATGGCTCTATCCATAATAAAAGCAACCCTTGCCATATACCCACTGTCTTCTAAAAGAGATATAGCTAAAAATAAACATGCAATGTTAGGTAAGAATACTAATACTCCCCCTACTCCACCAATAATTCCATCTACAACTAAAGATTGTAACCACGTGGAAGTCCCCATGGCAACTAAACCATTTCGTGCCCAATCCGATAAGGTTTCTGCAAAAAATACATCGATCATATCCAAAAATACATTTCCAACCAAATCGAAAGTAAAATAAAATACGCCAAACATTATGAGTGCAAATATAGGTAATCCTAACCATCTATTGGTTACTACTTTGTCTACCTTGTCAGAAAGGGTTAATCCTTGTTCTTTTGGTTTTGCGACAGATTTTGAAATAAGAGAGGTAATATACTGATATCTTTTATCTGCTATTAAGGATTCAAAATCATCTTCTAAAGATATTTCATCCGTTGCTGCTATTTCATTACTTGTTTCCTGATTTGAAGTTATATTTACTTTCTTTAAAACTTCTTCGTCTTCTTCTATCACTTTTAGCGCTAGCCATCTTAAATTATAGGGATGAAGATTTTTGTTTTCTTTTAGACCTTCCATTATTTCTTCAATTTTCTTTTCTATTTCTTTTCCATAGTTAATTTCCTTGGCTTTACAAGAAATATTTCCCTTGGCTACACCAATGACTGTATCAAGTAGTTCTTCTATTCCTTTTTTCTTACTGGCAACGATTGGAACCACTGGAACCCCTAATAATTGAGATAATTTTTCTATATTAATTTTATATCCTCTACTTGCTGCTACATCCATCATATTCAGAGCGATTACCACTGGTTTACCAAGTTCCATTAACTGTACCGATAAATATAAATTTCTTTCAATATTGGAAGCATCTACTATATTTACCACTACATCTGGAGATTCCTCTACAATATAATTTCTTGTGATTTTTTCTTCTATGGAATAAGGGGATAGACTGTATGTACCAGGCAAATCAATGGCAACAAGGCTATTGTCTTTATGAGATACATTTCCTTCTTTTTTTTCAACGGTTACACCAGGCCAGTTCCCCACATGATGCCTGGCTCCTGTTAGCCCATTGAAAAGGGTTGTTTTTCCACTATTAGGATTTCCAGTTAAGGCAATTGTTATTTTTTCACTCAATTTTAGTCCTCCTTCTATATAATAATAATCATTATCATATCGTGCGCAAAATTTTTTACTCTATCATTATATTTTCTGCATCTTCTTTTCGTAAAGATAAATTGTATCCCTTTATCTTTACTTCTATAGGATCTCCTAAGGGTGCTACTTTTTCCACCACTATGGTAGTTCCTTTAATTATACCCATTTCCATTAAACGTCTTTTTATTAATCCTTTTCCTTTTACTACAGAAATAATTCCACTTTCTCCTGGCTTTAAGCTTTTTAGTGTTTTTATCATCGTATTCCTCCTTATCTTTAATTCACAATAATTTGCTGGGCTACTACTCCACCTAAGACTAATCTGGATCCTCTAACATTAATGATAAAAGAACCATTTATATCATTTGAGATAACCACTATTTTTACTCCTGGTGTCAATCCCATATCTTGTAGCTTTTTTTTCATTTTAGGTCCCCAATTTATGTCTTTCAGTACCACTTCTTGACCAGATTGAATCATCGCTAATGGCATATAAGCACCTCCTATATCCATTCTTTTTTATGATATTTTTAATCATTTGTTATATGTAATCATTTGATTTTAATTATCATTTTCTATGTGAATTATATATCTATTTCCATGACCTGTCAATAGGTTTTTTCATATTTTATCTATTCCTTTCATTAGATCTTTTCTATATCCTTTCTTTTGTCGAAATATGTTATTTTTTTGTAAAATCCATCAATATACATCTTAAATAATATTCAAAAAAATAGTATAATTAAATTAAAGATAGGATAAACATTTCAAAATTAACTTTCTTTCTCTTTAAAACCTATTGGTGTGTTATTATATTATTTATGGGGAGGTGAATGAATGAATGATGAAGAAAATTTCAAAATAAAAAAACAAAGAAATGAATATTATACTTCTTTTAAAATAGCTTTTATTTATTTTATATTTGGTGGGTTATGAATTACATTTTCTGATAAATTCGTTTTATTAACTTTTCCTAATCATGAAATATTTCAAAAGATACAAACCTATAAGGGATGGTTTTATATTCTTATAACCTCTATATTCCTTTATAAGCTTATTTATAAATATACGGTGCATCTTAGAAATACAAAAAATAAAATAGTCTCTAACGAAGAAAGACTTCGTTTGGCAATAGACGCAGGAACAGATGGAATTTGGGATTGGAATATAGATACGAACGAAATCTATTTTTCTAAGAGATGGAAAAAATCCATTGGCTATGAAGAAAATGAATTTTCAAATCACTTTGAATACTGGAAAGAATTTATTCATCCTAATGATTATAAAAAATATATACAAATTCTAGATGATTATATTCATCAAAACATCCCAGTCTTTGAAGTTGAGTTTAGGATGAAAATGAAAAGCGGTACTTATAAATGGTTTCTAAGTCGAGGAGAAGCAATTTGGGATTCAAATGGAAAAGCTCTTCGAATGATAGGTGTACATACGGATATTACGCAGCTTAAAAATAAGGAGGAAAAAATTTACGATCTCGCTTATACAGATCCTCTTACTGGACTTTATAATAGAACTTTTTTGAAGGAACAATTGGATCTTGAAGTGAATATTTGCGCGCAAAATGACCATCTATTAGGAGTAATGCTTATTGATTTAGATGACTTTAAAAAAATTAATGATAATTTAGGACACGCGGCAGGAGACAAGCTATTAAAAGAGACTGGACAAAGGCTAAAGGTCTATGCAAAAACTAGCCACCTCATTACACATATTGGTGGAGATGAATTTGCTTTATTATTGCCAGAAATAAAAAAAATAGGGGATGCTTTGAGCGTAGCCCAAGAAATCCTTGATGATTTGAAAAATCCTTTTTTTATTGATTGTCGTGAAATCCATATTTCTGCAAGTATTGGAATTTCCTTTTATCCTAAGGATGGCTTAGATGGTAATATTTTAATAAAAAATGCAGATATCTCTTTATATAAAGCAAAAACTAGTGGAAAAAACAGATTTGAATTTTATTCGCCTTATTTGAATAAAAAAATAGAAGAAGAATTTATGCTTGAAAATCACTTAAGACATGCTTTAGAGAAAAATGAATTTTACATTTATTATCAACCTATAGTGGATATTCTTTCTCAAAAAATTGTTGGTGCAGAGGCCCTTCTTCGATGGAAGCATCCAAAACTAGGTTTTATTTCTCCGGATAAGTTTATTCCGATTGCAGAAGAAAAAGGCTTTATTCTTTCTATTGGAGAATGGATTTTGAGAAATATCTGTATTCAAAATAAAAAATGGAGAGACCTTGGATATGATCTTTTCATTTCGGTTAATATTTCTGTCAATCAGTTAAAGCAAAATAATTTTGTTAAAATGGTTTCAAAAATATTAGAAGAAACCGGGGTTGATCCTAAATATATAGACTTAGAAATTACAGAAAGCATCTCCATGGAAAACATCGATCATATTATGGATACCATTCAGGAATTGAAAGCGCTGCATGTAAATTTATCCATGGATGACTTTGGAACAGGATATTCTTCTCTTTCTCAATTAAAAAATTTATCCCTCACGAAATTAAAAATCGATCGCTCCTTTACAAAAGATATTCATGTGGATGTCAATAACACGAATATCGTTTCGGCGATTATCGCCATGGCGAAAAATTTGAACATGGACATTATTGCCGAGGGAGTAGAAACGAAAGATCAGTTAGAATTTTTTAAAAGTTATGATTGCAATATAATTCAAGGTTATTTATTTAGCCCTCCAGTAGATACCGCTTCTTTTGAAAAAATGATCTCTGATCAACGATCTATAGCAAAACAGACAATATAATTTATAAGATGATTTTTAGTAATTTCTATAAAAATAGGCTTTTGGGTTGAAATTCATTTTCTTTTCAACCCAAAAGCCTTTGTTTTATATCATTTTCCATTCTTTATATTCATATAAGGATTTAACAATGGGAAATACCTCTTCTTTCTCTAAATGATTATTCATGATATTCGTATATAAATATACTTCTCTAAAATTTAACTTAAGGGGTTTTAGTTTTTCCTCAGGATACAAATTCATGGTATCTTGTAACGTTTTATTACTCAATACATATGTCCAATAATTATTTTTAGAAAATCCCAGTTTATAATACATTGTTAATTTATCTATACTATCCAAACAGATGGTGGCAATATTAATTAATGGATATTTTTCTTGGGTACATCTTCTATAATAAATAACAATAGAAGCTACATGGGTATAATATTTTTTTAAATATTGGCTCCATGGCTTATTTTTATCAAAATCATTCATAATTTGCCATGGTAATAAAGGTGGTTTTTGCGCCTCATTTAAATAAGAATAAGCTAGCTCACTAATAGATTTTTTTATTTTTTTTAATTCTCTATGCGCTATTTTAAACCCTATCAAATCTAACTCTTCATGATCTATTATTTCTTTCACTAAAGCATTTATATTTCCTGTATTTTTTTTTGCTAAATTTATTATTTTACTGTAATCTAATCCTTTAATAGGTCCCTCTTGAATATAAGTTAGCATATTCTGAACCACATGATTTTTTTCTTTTCCAAGCTCATAAATAACCTCTATTGCATTGGCAAAACAGGTATCTAATATTAAAAGATCTATCTTTCTATTTGTGTATTTGTATATTTGATTAATTGCTTTAATCATTTCTGGTATTCCCATTATGCAAGGCCCTTCTTTTGTGTAGTCTGTCATCGTTCCTACAAATTCATATCCATGTCCCCCTAAAACAAGTATATATTGTTTAGCTGGATAATTTTCCATTCCCCATTTTATAAAATGATATAGATTAACAGGATTGGACATATTTGTTTCTCCTATATCTTCTAACAGTTCAGATTCCCCTTTTTTTATATAATATCTTCTTACCCCGATCCATTTATCTTTATATAAAAATGTATCCTTTGATCTTACTAAATGAATTACTTCCTGTGCTTCTCTTCCCATTTCTATTAGGATATTTATTTCTTCACTTGATCCTATTTTTTCTAAATTCAATTTTGTATTATACATTTCTGGTTCTAAATCATTATTTCCATTGGCGTAGATTAATATTGTCCAATCTTTTATTTTTTTCACTCCGATACCCTCCTATTAGGAGTTTTTCTCCTATTTGAGAAGTATTTAAAAATTATCTTATACAAAAGTAATTCCTCTTCTTGGAGGAACACTTGTTGTTGTGCTGCTTGTGCTGCTTGTAACCGTTCCACAGCTTACTCCTGTTATAGTTACTGTTCCTGTTTGCGGTAAACAATTAGGTCCCGCTTTTAAGAAAACAGTCCTTTCTTCTGTGGCAAAGCATCCTCTTACTATAAAAGAATAGGTTCCTCCTGCTAAATAGTATTGCTGAATTGTATCATCATTCAAATTATCCCATTTTACTCTTAATATTCCTTGTGGAAAGCAATTCCCCGCCCCCTGTCCTGTCGATACTCCAATTTCAATATTTTGTGAACCAGTCTGATTTTCACCCGGGAAAATGTCATTTACATTAAAGGTTTGACATACTTCAATTTCCCAATGGCTAATTCCTCCACCAGGCGGCGGTGGATTGTTTGGATTTTCTCTCACTGTATAGATCCATTCTTGAACTAACTCATTATTTTCAATTCTACAAGGATTATCCTGAAACTCTATAATATATCCTCCAAGAATCACAGCATTTGGCATTTTACTTCCCCCTTTTAAGCATGGATTTAATCCTATTAGAATATATGCACCCCTTAACTGTCCTATCACAAAATATATTCTCCTTTTCGTTAAGATAGTAATAAAAAAATCCATTTTCTCATATAAATTACTAGAATTAAAGGAGGTTTTACGCTATATGAAAGTAGGAATTTTGACTATGTTTAATGGGTTAGATAGAACCTATTCTCTAGTAAACGTTGTAGCAGAACATCTGCAAATGCTACTTGATCATAATATTCATGTCAAATTATTGGTTACAGAAGGATGCTCTGATTTAGATGGTTTTGGTATTTATTCTGATAAAAGAGTGGAATGGGTAAAAGTTACAAATACGCTAAACGGAAAAATTATTCAGTGGTATGATTATTCTCTGCCTTATGGTAATATTCATGAAACCTTCTTTGAAGAAGCCGATCTGATTGCTAAAGATCTTGTTTCTAAATTATTAGATGTAGATATTTGTATTATGCATGATATCCTTTTTCAAGGCTGGCATTTAATTCATAACGTTGCAATTAGAAAAGCACAAAAATCATTGCCTCATGTAAAATTTATTGCTTTTACTCATTCATTACCTTTTCCACCTGCTGCAAATGTAAAATGGCCTTTTTCTGCACGCTATACGCCTATGCCCAATACCATTTATGCTTATCCTTGTGAATCTGGTCTTCCTATGCTCGCCAAGCAATATAATTTATCTGAAAATAAATGTAGAGCCATTCATAATAGCTTGAATCTACTAGAAGATATGAGTGAATCCGTAAGAGATTTATCTAAAAAAACAGATTTAATGTCTCCAGATATTCTTATTGTATATCCTGCAAGACTCACTCCTGCAAAAAAACAAGAAAAAATAGCTGCATTTGCAGGTTCTATAAAAAAAATAAACCATCAAAAAGTTAAAATTATTTTTTGTGATTTTCCTTCTATGGATATTGATCCTAAAATCTATAAAGAGATTATAAAAAAAATAGGATTAGAATATGGTTTAGAAGAAGAGGATATTGTATTTACTACTGACCTAGGCTATTTAAATGGTTTTCCTAGAAAAGGTGTATTAGATCTATTTACATTGTCTAATTTATTCATTTGCCCTTCCTACTCAGAATCCTTTGGTCTGATTGTTTTAGAAGCAGCCAGCAGAGGTAATTTTATCGTATTAAACGAAAGTGTCCCCGCCCTAAAGGAAATAGGAGAAAACATGCAGGCTTATTTCATGCGCTGGGATGCAAGAAATTTTGGATTTGATACAAAGGAAACTTATCATCCTAATGAAGAAAACTATTACAAAGCCCATGCTGAAAAAATAATGAATTTAATGTCAAAAAATCCAGTAATTATTTCTAAAACCATGGTGAGACAACGTTATAATCCTACATGGATTTTTGAAAATCAATTAAAATCTTTATTGAAATAAAGATAAGCATCCCTTTGAAAAATCATATTCTTTATCGTCATAATACTTTGCATTAATTCTTTTCAAAATAAAGGATGAAGCCTCTTCTTTCCTCAGACTAGGAACAGAAAAGTAGCTATATAAGGGTAATTCGTGTACGCCATGGGGAATATTTTCTTTTTTATCCTTTGTTCCAATAAAAATAGCTGTAGCCTCAATAATTCCAATGTCCGCAGCAGAACTGAACTCAGATTCTGTTTTTTGAAAATACAAGGTATGTATACTTCCTGTTTTAGGATGTTTAAAGCAAATCTCTTTTATGTCTTCTTTATGAGATATTTCAATAGGAAATTTTCCACCTTAGAGCTTGTTTGTTCTTTTTTACTTATTTTATTTTAAGACCTAATAATTTTGAAAATACCCTTGTCTGTAAAGGAGAAATAATAGCTCCATATACATCCTCTACTCTCACCCCTATACCTTCTATATCCGCACTGCTTAAATCAATTCCCTTTAGCTTTGTTCCTGACATTTGCACTTGTTGCAAATTAGACTGAGAAAACTCCACCTTATCTAATTTAGAGTGTTGAAAATCGGCTTTACTTAAGATACAATTTCTAAAGCTTACCTGCTTACAATCTGAAAATCTAAAAAAACCATACATGGCATTACAATTCTCAAATATCACATTTCTTAAAGTGGATTCACTCAAATCAATGCCTGTAATTTTACAATCGATTATTTCCGCTTTATGTATAATCGCTCTACTTAAATTTACATTAGACAAATCACAGTTTCTAAATATTACATCGCTTATATCCATTCCTTCAAAGGAGGTTTCTTCAAATATAACATTTTTAAATATACTTTGTTTAATGGTTATATCTTCTGCTACTTGATTTTTAATAAGGGCATCTTCAATGATGCCTTCACAAAAACAATCTTCATCTTCTATTTTTTCATCGAAAATTTGAAGTTTATTTAGATTTTGTGGAATTTTAGGAGACAGAATTTTGCTCTTAGATTCTGAATTTTTCATTCTTCCTCTCTTCCTTTCTAATAATTTTTTGATTTTACTGTAAAATAAAATTATGAAAATCACATCTATTATTATACTATATAACATTTTTTAATTCTTCCCGTAAAATACATTCAAAAGAAAAAACACGGTTTCTTTTTAGCTTAGAAACCGTGTTTTTCTACAAAGTAAACATATATCTATATAATTCTTTTTTTATTTAAAATAATTTACTCCAGCTTCAAATAATTTCTGATCTTTTTCTCCTGGAACATTTTTTATTACATTAGATCCTATTCTTTCAGAGTGACCCATTTTACCAAATATTCTTCCATCTGGGCTTGTAATTCCTTCTACTCCATGGAAGGAACCATTTGGATTATGCTTTATATCATAAGTTGGATTTCCATTAAAATCTACATATTGGGTTGCGATTTGTCCATTTTGAATTAATTTTTCCATTGCTTCTTCTTGAATGACAAATCTTCCTTCTCCATGAGATATTGGAATCGTATGAATATCTCCTACCTCTACGTTACTAAGCCATGGCGACAAATTAGATACAATCTTTGTTTGTACCATACGAGAAGCATGTCTTCCTATTTTATTGTACGTTAACGTTGGATCTGTTTCTTTTATATCTCTTATCTCTCCATATGGAAGCAATCCTAATTTGATTAAGGCTTGGAATCCATTGCATATTCCAAGAATAAGTCCATCTTTATTATTTAGAAAATCCATTACCGCTTCTTTTACCTTTGGATTCCTAAAAATCGTTGCAATAAATTTACCAGATCCTTCCGGTTCATCTCCTGCACTAAATCCACCTGGAAGCATGATAATTTGAGAAGTCTTTATCTCTTTTACCATATTTTCTATGGATTCTTCGATTGCTGCTGGAGTTAAATTCTTGAAAATTCCCATATTATATACTGCACCTGCTTTTTCAAAAGCCCTTGCGCAGTCATATTCACAGTTTGTTCCAGGGAACACTGGAATAAACACTTTCGGTTTGGCTATACTTATAGCGGCTTTCTTTGTGTTTTCTTTTATAAAGCTTTTACTCATAGGCTTTTCTAGAGTTTCTTCTGTACTCGTTGGGAATATTTTCTCTAATGGCTTTTCCCATTCTTCATAGGCTTTTTCTACCTCTATTTTGATATTATTTATCTCAATTACAGCTTCTTTTGTTGTATATCCTAAAACGGTATATTCTATTTCTTTAAAAGCTTCCTCAAGATTTACTTCTTCTTTCATTTCTAAAATCATACTACCATAATCTGGTATAAATAAATCTTGTGGATTCATCTCTTTTGTAAATACCATTCCCATTTTGTTTCCAAAAGTCATTTTACTGATGGCTTCACAGATTCCACCATTTTTTATTGTATGCGCAGATAAAACTTTATTTTCTTTTATCAAGCTTGTTATTTTATCTAAATTCTTTTTCAAGATTTCAAAGTCAAATAAATTATTTTCCTCTTTATTTAAGGGTACAAGGACAACCTTACTATTTCCTTTTTTAAATTCTGGAGAAATAACCTGATTTACATTCACCGTATTCACAGCAAAGGCTATAAGGGTTGGTGGAACATGAATATCTTTAAAGGTTCCTGACATACTGTCTTTTCCACCTATTGCCGGTATTCCTAAGCTTTTTTGTGCATGTAGTGCTCCTAAAAGGGCGCTAAATGGTTTGCCCCATTTTTCTGGGTTATCTCCTAATTTTTCAAAGTATTCTTGAAGACTTAGTCTAATTCCTTTATAATCTCCTCCCATGGCTACAATCTTACAAACCGCTTCTACGATGGCATATATTGCCCCATGGAAAGGACTCCATTTTCCTATCTTTGGATTATATCCATAAGTCATAATACTTCCTGTACTCGTCTCACCAGAAAGAACTGGTATTTTGGCTACCATTCCTTCACTTGGAGTTCCTTGATATTTTCCCCCAAAAGGCATGAGTACTGTTCCAGCTCCAATACTACTGTCAAATCGCTCCACTAGTCCACGCTGAGAAGATACATTTAAATCTTTTAGCGTGTTCATCCAAGCCTCTTTTAAATCTTTTATTTGATTTTCTTTTTCAAAATAACTTTCTTTTGAAGGCACTTTTACCATAACTTTTGTACTTTGCTTTATTCCATTTGTATTTAAAAAATCTCTACTAATATCTACAATGGCTTTATTATTCCAAAACATCTTCATTCTATTATCATTGGTTACGGTAGCAACATGCACTGCTTCTAAGTTTTCCTTTTGTGCATATCCGATAAACTTTTCTACATCTTCTTTTGCTACCACCACCGCCATACGTTCTTGTGATTCTGATATAGCTAGCTCTGTTCCATCTAATCCTTCATACTTTTTAGGGACTAAATCTAAATGAATTTGAAGGCTGTCTGCTAATTCTCCTATGGCAACACATACGCCTCCAGCACCAAAATCATTACATTTTTTAATCAGGGTGCTTACCTTTTTATCTCTAAATAATCTTTGTATTTTTCTTTCTGTAGGAGCATTTCCTTTTTGAACCTCTGCTCCACAAGTGAAAATAGACTCTTCACTATGTTCCTTTGAAGAACCCGTTGCCCCTCCACAGCCATCTCTTCCTGTTCTTCCGCCTAAGAGAATGATGGCATCTCCTTCAATAGGATTTTCTCTTTTCACATTTTCTTTTGGCGCAGCAGCAATAACTGCTCCTACTTCCATTCTCTTTGCTACAAAATCTTCATCATAAACCTCTGCAACTTGTCCAGTAGCTAGTCCAATTTGATTTCCATAAGAGCTATAGCCATGGGCTGCTTCTGTAGTGATTTTTCTTTGAGGAAGCTTACCAGGAAGGGTTTTTTCTATTGGTGTTCTTGGATCAGCACTTCCTGTTACACGCATTGCTTGATACACATAAGATCTACCCGACAATGGATCTCTTATTGCTCCTCCAAGACAAGTAGCTGCTCCTCCAAAAGGCTCGATCTCTGTAGGATGGTTATGGGTTTCATTTTTAAACATTAAAAGATATTTTTCTATTTTTCCATTTACATCTACATCTATATTCATACTACATGCATTAATTTCTTCCGACTCATCTAAATCCTCTAGCATGCCTCTTTTTCTCAATTCCTTCATTCCTATTACAGCAATATCCATTAAAGAAATATCTTTTTCTTTCTTTTCATATACATATTCTCTGGATTTTAAATATTCTTCATAGGCTTTTTCAATAATCTTTGTATATTTTCCCTTTTCTATTTCTACTTTTTCAATCTTAGTTAAAAAAGTAGTATGTCTACAGTGATCTGACCAATAAGTATCAATAACCTTTATTTCTGTTAAACTTGGATCTCTTTTTTCTGTATCTTTAAAATAGCTTTGGCAGAATTTTAAATCTTCAAAATGCATGGCAAGATTTTCTCTTTCCATAAAAGCTTTTAATTCTTCTTCTTTCATCTCTATGAATCCATGTAAAATAGGCACTTCTCTTGGAATATCCATATTCATTTCAAGACTTACAGGCTTTTCTAAGAAAGCTTCTCTAGAATCCACAGGATTAATACAATAATTTTTTATTGCATCAAATTCTACCCTTGATATATCTCCACTTAAAACAAATACTTTTGCATTTGCTACCGCTGGTTTTTCTTTTTGTGTTAAGATTTGTATACACTGAGATGCAGAATCTGCTCTTTGATCATATTGCCCTGGAAGATATTCCATGGCAAATATCTTTTCTCCTTCATTTATCTCCAATTCTTCATGATAAATATGGTCTACGTTCGCCTCTGAAAATATGATTTTAGATGCTTTTTCATACACCTCATCTTCAATTCCTTCTATGTCATAACGATTGATGATTCGAACACTTTTTAAATTTTCTATTCCTAAACTTTCCTTTATATCCCCATATAATTTTTTCGCTTCCACATCAAAACCTGGTTTTTTTTCTACAAATATTCTCTTTATATTCTTAACCATTTTTGATAGCTCCTTTTCGCATTTTTCTTTTATCTCTAAATATATTTATTTTTTTCTCTTCTTTCCCTACTTCACCTATATCCAATGATGCATATAAAAATAGAAGGGAATGACTTGAATATTTTGCTAAAAAAACTTGCTCCATGAAATCAAAAATCCGTAAAAAAACTTCACTGTATGAGCGATAGCGAGTTTTGAAGTTTTAGGATTTTTGATGGAATGGAACTTCGTTTTTTCAAAATATTCAACGCATGACCGTTATTTTTATGTGCATCATTTCCCACCTATATCTTTTCTGTAATGCATTCCTTCAAAATGAATTTTTTCAATATTTTTATATGCTTTTTCGGTTGCTTCCTTTAAAGTTTTTCCAAAGGCTGTAACCCCGATTACTCTTCCTCCATTGGTTACGATATCCCTTCCTTCAAATCTTGTTCCACTGTGAAATAAAAGAATATCTGTATCTACCTTTTCAAGTCCAGTGATTACTTTTCCTTTTTCATAGCTTTCTGGATATCCTTTTGAAGTTAAAACCACACAAGCTGTTTTATTTTCACTCCAATGAATAGAAATATCACTCAATTTTGATTCTAAAATAGCTTCTATAATCTCTACTAAATTATTTTCTAGTCTTGTTAATACCACTTGTGTTTCTGGATCTCCAAATCGTACATTAAACTCTAATACCTTTGCCCCATCCTTTGTGATCATGAGTCCGATAAACAATATTCCTTTATACTTTAAATTATCTTTTTTAAAGCCTTCTATAATGGGATTTAATATATTTTCTCTTACTTCTTTTTCTAATTTTTCATCATAGATCTTACTTGGAGAATAGGTTCCCATTCCTCCAGTATTAGGTCCTTTGTCTTCATCCCATACGGCTTTATGATCCTTTGCACTTACCATTGGAACGATCGTTTCTCCATCTACAAAAGCGAGGATAGAGGTTTCGATTCCTTCTAAAAATTCTTCGATTACGATTTTTTCTCCCGCTTCTCCAAACTTTTTATCTTCCATCATCTCTTCTAAAGCCTTTAAGGCTTCTTTTTCATTTGCTGCAATGACAACGCCTTTTCCAGCTGCCAGTCCATCTGCTTTAATAACTACTGGATATCCAAAGTTTCCTATATTTTCTTTTGCATCCTTCAAATCTATATATTCCCTATATTTAGCCGTAGGAATATTATTTCTTATCATAAAATCTTTTGAGAAGGCTTTACTTCCTTCTAGCTGGGCACAGTTTTTATTGGGTCCAAATATTTTAAGTCCTCTTGCTTCAAAGGTGTCTACAATTCCTAATACTAAAGGACCTTCTGGTCCTACAAGAGTTAAATCTATTTTTTCATTCTGTGCAAATTCTGCTAACTTTTCTATCTCTTCTACTTTTATATTCACGTTTTCTGCTATTTTAGAAATACCAGGATTTCCTGGAGCACAATATATCTTTTCTATATTTTTATCTTGGCGTAGCTTCCAGATAATAGTATGCTCTCTTCCTCCATTTCCAATTACCAAAACCTTCATCTCATCACTCCTAGTGTTTAAAGTGTCTTATTCCACTTACTGCCATGGCAATACCCAGTTCATCACAGGCCTTAATAGAATCCTTGTCATTCACAGAGCCACCTGGTTGAATAATGGCTTTTATCTTGTATTTAGCAGCAAGCCTTACACAATCATCAAAGGGGAAGAACGCATCTGAAGCCAGAACTGCTCCCTCAAAATCCTTTTCTTTATTATTGGAAAGGGCATTTTCAAGGGCCCATATTCTAGAAGTTTGTCCTGGTCCTAAAGCAAGTGTTTGCCCATCTTTTACAATAGCAATGGCATTTGATTTCATATGCTTTACGATTTTCATTCCAAATTCCATATCTTTTAATTCTTTTTCACCTGGAGCAGTTTTTGTTACCACTTTTACTTCTTCATATAATTTTTCATTTTTATCTTGAAGCAGCATTTTTCCATCTAAATATTTTAAATCATATCCTCTTTCGCTTTTATCTAAATTAGCTAATTTTAAAATTCTAAGATTTTTCTTTTGCTTTAAAATTTCTAATGCACCTTCTGTGTAATCATAAGCTGCAACGATTTCTAAAAATATTTCGTTTAATAATTTTGCAGTATCCTCATCTACTATGCTATTTATTCCAACGATTCCACCAAATATAGAAGTTTTATCTGCTTCATAACACTTCTTAAAAGCCTGAAGAGAATTTTTTCCAATTCCTACCCCACATGGATTCGTATGCTTTATGGCAATTGCTGCCACCTCTTCTTCGTTAAATTCTCTTAATATTTCAAGGGCACCATAAAGGTCATTCATATTATTAAAGGAAAGCTCTTTTCCATTTAATTTCTCAAAATCTAAAACCGTCTTTTGAGTAAAGCTTTCTTTATATAAGGAAGCATTTTGATGTGGATTTTCTCCATATCTTAAAGCTTCTTCTTTTTCAAAGGTTAAGTTTAAATACTGTGGATATTTTTCTCCCACTACCTTAGCAAAATAGCTAGAAATCAGTGCATCATAATGTCCTGTAAGAGAAAAAGCTTTAAAGGCAAGATTCTCTCTATCTTCCATAGAAATGCTGTCCCTTTTTAATTTTTCTAGGATAATACTATAATCCGCTGGGTCTACAATGACTAAAACATCTTTATAGTTTTTTGCTGCGGATCGTATCATACTTGGTCCACCGATATCTATGTTTTCTATCATTTCTTCATGACTTTTTTTACTTGCTAAAGATCCTTCAAAATTATAAAGATTCACTACAACCATATCAATAGAATGGATGTTTAATTCCTTTACTGTATCTACATGCTCTTTTTTATCTCTTTTAAAAAGGATTCCTCCATGTATGTATGGATTTAAAGTTTTTACTCTTCCGTCTAATATTTCCGGGAATTTGGTTACTTCATCGATTTGCAGGGCAGGAACCCCTGCTTCTTTTAATACCTTATAGGTATTTCCTGTAGAAATGATTTCATATCCAAGAGAAGCTAATTCCTTCCCAAATTCTACAATTCCTTCTTTGTTGGTAACACTGATTAAAGCTCTTTTATTCATGGATCTTTACACTCCTTCCAGTAACTTTAATTTTTCCAAGACAATACAGTCTTACGGCTTCTTTTAATATTTCATGTTCTACTTTTAAAACCCTCTCTTGCAGGGTATTTTTTGTATCCTCATGATATACAGGAACACATTTTTGCATAATAATGGGTCCTGTATCTGCACCTTCATCTACAAAATGAACCGTTGCACCACTCACTTTTACCCCATATTCTAATGCTTTTTCATGAACCGTTTCTCCGTAGTATCCTTTCCCACAAAAAGAAGGAATTAAAGATGGATGAATGTTAATGATCTTGTGTTTAAATGCTGCTACAAATTTAGGGCTAATTATTTTTAAATAACCAGCTAAAACGATTAAATCAATTTTTTCTTCTTTTAAAATAGCTATAATTTTTTCTTCTTTATTTTCATATATTCCTTTAATTTTATTTTCAAGGGCTCTTGTAAGACCATAAGCTTCTTTATTACTGGATATAACGATTTTGATTTCACCCTCTATTTCTTTATTTTTTATTCCGTCTATTAAGGTTTGAAGATTACTTCCTGAGCCTGATATTAAAACGGCTATCTTTAACATAGTATAACGCCTTCTTCACCTTCTATAATTTTTCCAATGAGGAATCCTTTATGTTCTTTATTAATATCTGCTAATATATTTTTAGCATCTTTTTCCTCTACTGCTAAAACAAGTCCTACTCCCATATTAAAGCTTCTGTATAAATCTTCTTCTTCTACTACATTTAGCTTTTCTATTAACTTGAAAATATCCGCCTTTTCCCAAGCATTTTTATTTATTTCACAAGAAAGACCTTTTGGAATAACCCTTGGTACATTTTCAACAAGTCCTCCTCCAGTAATATGGGCAATGGCTTTTATATCATATTTTGATAATAAGCTGTTCACTACATTTACATATATTTTAGTAGGAGTTAGCAATGCTTCTCCTAGCGTTTTTCCTAATTCATCCACATACTTGTTTAAATCCCATTTTAAGGTGTCTATAAATATCTTTCTAATTAAAGAATATCCATTACTATGCACTCCACTAGAAGTGATTCCAATTAAAACATCTCCTGCTTTTACATTTTGTCCACTAATGATTTTTTCTTTATCGCATATTCCAACAGAGAATCCTGCTAAATCATATTCATCCTCACTATACATTCCTGGCATTTCTGCCGTTTCTCCTCCAACTAAAGCCATATTTCCTTCTTTACAACCTTTTGCAATTCCAGAAACAATATCTGCTACTTTATTTGCATCTAGCTTTCCTACTGCAATATAATCTAGGAAAAAAAGAGGCTTTGCCCCTTGGCATATTAAGTCATTTACACACATTGCCACTAAGTCAATTCCTACCGTATCATGTTTATCCATTATTTGTGCAATTTTTAGTTTTGTTCCTACTCCATCTGTAGAAGAAAGAAGCACTGGCTCTTTCATCGTTAAAAAATCCTTTAAGCTATATAGTCCACTGAAATTTCCTAAATCTCCAATGACATTTTTGTCATAGGTGGATTTTACTTTTTGTTTTATTAAATCTACTGCTTTGTTTCCTTCATCTATATCTACCCCTGAAGACTTATACGTAATTTTATCCATTTTTTATCTCCTCCGATTCCGGTTTCACTGGATATTCTCCATTAAAACAAGCCATGCAAAAATGATTCTCCATCTGAGATGCCTTTAGCATTCCTTCAATAGATAAAAACTTCAAGGAATCTGCTCCAATGATTTCACCAATCTCTTTTACAGAATGATTGGATGCAATAAGTTGGCTTCTTCTTGGTGTGTCTATTCCAAAATAACAAGGATACTTTACTGGTGGGGAAGTGACTCTTAAGTGAACCTCTTTTGCCCCTGCTGCTCTTAAACTGTCAATCAACTTTCTTGAAGTGGTTCCTCTTACAATAGAGTCATCTATTAAAACAATAGACTTTCCTTTTACCACTTCTTTTAGAGGACTTAATTTTATCTTAACCCCGATTTCTCTTTCATTTTGCGTTGGTTTAATAAAAGTTCTTCCTACATATCTATTTTTAACAAGTCCCTCCATAAGAGGAATGCCGCTTTCTTTTGCATATCCTAAAGCCCCTGTCCATCCTGAATCGGGAACGGGAACAACAATGTCTGCTTTAATTTCTTCTTCTTTTGCTAATATTTCTCCACATCTTACTCTAAATTCATAAGGATTAAGTCCATCCATGGTAGCATCATTTCTTGCAAAATAAATATGTTCAAATATACAAGTTGTTTTATTTTCTTTTTTAGGATAATTATGAGAATATAGCTTTCCATCTTTTATAACCAATATTTCTCCTGGCTCTATATCTCTTATCACTTCTCCTCCTAATATATTAATGGAAGAGCTTTCAGAAGATAAGATATACTCATTATCCTTTTTCCCTAATACTAAAGGCCTAAATCCATGAGGATCTCTTACTGCAACAAGTTCACCTTCACTCATAATCACAAGGGAATAAGCCCCTTTTATATGATCCATGGTATTTTTTACACTTTCAACAATATCTCCTTTATAGGATCTAGCTAATAAATATAAGATGATCTCAGAGTCAATAGAGGTTTGAAACATAAGCCCATCTTCTTCTAATGTATCTCTTAATGCATCATAATTGGTTAGATTTCCATTATGGGCTAGAGAAAGTTGTCTTCCTCTACATACCCCAACAAGAGGCTGGCAATTTGAGATATGACTTCCTCCTGCTGTAGAATATCGTACATGTCCTATTCCTATACTTCCCTTTAAATTTTCTAAATCTGCTTCTTTAAAAACATCTGGAACAAGTCCCATTCCTCTATGATAGTCAATTTTTTTATCATTTAATACTGCCATTCCGCAGCTTTCTTGTCCTCTATGCTGAAGAGAATATAATCCATAATATAAATCTTTGGATATATCATTTTTTGAATAAATTCCTATAATTCCACACATTTTCTCTCATCACTCCATTCTTTGAAGCACTTCTTTGTATCCTTCTATTACGTTTCCTAAATCTCTTCTAAATCTATCTTTATCAAATTTTTCGTTTGTATCCACATCCCAAAGTCTGCAAGTATCTGGGGAAACTTCATCTGCAAGAATAATTTCTCCATCTGGAGTTTTTCCAAATTCTAATTTAAAATCTACTAGTTTTAAATTCAGCTTTTTAAAGAATCCTTTTAATAATTCGTTTATTTTTGCTGCTTGATCTTTTATATAGTCTATTTCTTCTTTTGTTGCTAATTTTAAAGCCATGGCATGGTCATCATTAATCAGTGGATCTCCCAAATCATCATTTTTATAAGAAAATTCAAATACAGGCTTTTCAAATTCAATTCCTTCTTCAATTCCTAATCTTTTGCTCATAGATCCTGCTGAAATATTTCTAACAATCACTTCAAGAAGAACAATTTCTACTTTTTTAACCAGCATTTCTCTTTCCGATATATATTTTACATAATGGGTCTTTATCCCTTCTTTTTCAAGCATTTCAAATACATGAGAAGATATTTTATTGTTGATGATTCCTTTTTCTCCTATTTCATCTTTTTTAAGTCCATTAAATGCAGTAGCATCATCCTTAAAATAAACCATATATTCATTTTCATTTTCTGTTTTAAAAATCTTCTTTGCCTTTCCTTCATATAACATTTCCATGTTTTTTCCCTCCTTTAAAATATTTATTTATGCTTTATGGTCTATCTTAGGCTTCCCCTTGATAGACCTTAAAACATAAACCGCTTAAAACCAACTATATAATAGAAATTCCTTATAAACTACTTATACTCTCATCATCCGCTAAAACCTTCTTTGCCATTTCTTTTCTATGTTCATCAAGCTTTATCTTAAGATCTGGATATTTTAAGGCCATAATTTGAACGGATAATATTGCTGCATTTAAATCTCCATCTATTGCTACTGTTGCAACAGGTATTCCCTTTGGCATTTGAACGATGGATAAAAGAGAATCTAATCCATCCATTGTAGAAGATTTTATAGGAACACCTATCACAGGAATTAACATATGAGAAGCAATTACTCCTGGAAGATGTGCTGCTTTTCCTGCTGCTGCAATCACTACATCATATCCTTCTTTTTCGATTTCTTCTAAAAAATGCATTAATTCCTTTGGTGTTCTATGGGCAGATAAGGCTCTAACTTTTACATTTACACCCAATCCTCTTAAAAACTTTATTCCTTCTTCTAATTTTGGATAATCTGATTTTGATCCCATTACGACTGCTACCTTCATCCTTTATCCCTCCGTTATTTAAAAAATTTACTTAAAAAGAGTATAAAAATAGCCCCTAAGAAAATATGGGGCTATTTAATTTAACCAGCAAAAGCATATTTTGCAATAAACAGTATGGCCAATATATATAGGGAAGGCTCTACCGTTTTACCTTTTCCAGTTAAAAGCTTTATTCCTGCATAAGAAACGATCCCGAAAACCAAACCTTCTGCTATACTATAAGCAAGAGGCATCATTATTATGGTCAAAAATGCTGGAATTGATTCTGTAAAATCATCAAAATTTACTTTTAGTATAGAAGATGCCATCATTACTCCAACTAGTATTAATACCGGTGCTGTGGCTTGAGATGGTATTGCTGTAAATATAGGTGCAAATAATGTAGAGATTAAAAATAACATCCCTGCGGTAAAAGCAGTAAGTCCTGTTTTTCCTCCTTCTGCGATTCCAGAAGCACTTTCTACAAAAGTTGTAACGGTTGAAGTTCCAAGCATTGCTCCTGCTGTTGTTCCAATTGCATCTGCAAATAAAGCTTGTTTTGCTTTTGGAAGCTTTCCTTCTTCATCTAACATATCTGCTTTACTAGCAAGTCCTACTAAGCATCCTATGGTATCGAATAAATCTACAAATAAGAAAGTAAACACTACAATTACCATATCGAAGCTAAATATTTGAGATTGTGGAACATGTTTAAAGGCCATAAATATAGGCGCTAAAGATGGTGGTGTATCTACAAGCTTTGTTGGAAGTGCAACAATTCCTACTACCATTCCTGCAATAGAGGTAATAATCATTCCAATAAGGAATGCCCCTTTCACATTTCTAGCAAGAAGTACAGAGGTTAATATAAGTCCAAATAATGTAAGAAGTATTAATGGATTTTTAAGATTACCAAGTGCTAAAATTGCTCCACCTGCTTCAACAAGTTTTACATTTGCAAGACCAATAAAAGCGATAAAAAGACCAATTCCTGCACTTACTGCATTTTTTAATACTGGAGGAATGGCGTTTATTATTTTTTCACGAACATTTAAAAAGGTTAATAGGATAAATATAAGTCCTTCTATAAAAACAGCGGTTAATGCAAACTGCCATGTATATCCCATTCCAAGTACTACACCATAAGTAAAGAAAGCATTCAATCCCATTCCTGGTGCTAGTACAAAAGGATAATTTGCTAAAAATGCCATAATAAAGGTTGCGATTGCTGCAGCAAGTGCTGAAGCCATAAATACTGCTCCCTTGTCCATACCTGCATCCCCTAATATTAAAGGATTTACAACAAGTATATATGCCATGGTCATAAAAGTTGTTGTTCCTGCTATAAGTTCTCTTTTTACAGTGGTTCCGTGTTCTGATAGTTTAAAAATCTTTTCTAAAATACCTGCTTTTTCTTTTTGCTCCTTCTTTTTTGATACAACTTCCATTACTAGGATCCTCCTTTTATTTTGATTTCCCACGCAAAAAAAACTAGTTGGCAGACCATAAGATAAGCTTTTAACTAGTTTCTTCGCAAAGTACAAAAAGCTAATCCTATAGTAGGAAAATTTACGGTTTTCCTGTAGAAACTCCTCAACCTTATTATGAGGATTATATAAGAAAAAGTTCGTATCATTATTAACTTTATATATTAATATTAAATCATAGTTCACTTAAAGTCAATATGTTTTCTGTATTTTTTTATAATTATTTTTTTTATAGTTCGTTCATTTACGAATTTTGACCTTCTATAAATCTTGTAATGTTTGATTGTTAAGAAACTACAATTTTCTACCCTTTATATTGACTTTTTATGGTAATTTCGTTATAATTTAAATACTTTAATCCGTGTTAGGTGATTTATATGACCATCATTTCGAAAATGAGTAAAAAAATAATGTTTTTTGTAAAAGAACATATAGGTGAAATTTCTCAAGACGATTTTGAAATTGCACAATATGGAATAGAAGTCTTTTTACTAAATTTGTATAAGGCTCCGATTATTTTCGGTATTGCCTATTGCTTGGGCATTTTTAAATACTGCTTTTTTGTTTTTCTTCTTTTTGGAACCCTGAGAAATTACACTTGGGGTATTCATATGAAAAATGGTTTCACCTGTACCCTTTGTACTTGTATTTCTTTTTTCTCTATTGTTTTTCTTTCTATAGAATGTACGTTTTCTTTCTATACAAAAATAATCCTTGCTTTAGTTGCTCTTTACGCTTTGTATATATATGCTCCAGCAGATACAGAAGAGCGTCCTTGCTTAAATGAAAAAAGAAGAGAAAAAAACAAAAAAATCTCCTTGCTTTTAGGAGGTCTTTATAGTTTATTTTCTATATTATATTCTAATCCAATCATAGGAAACTTCTTTTTATTTACCTTATTGTGGGCATCTATGATGATATTACCCATTACCTACAAACTATTCAATAGGAGGTACAATAATTATGTCTATTACGAAGAAAATGAAAACCCTCTTATCTAAAATAATTTATGGCTATGCTTATTCTTTAGCTATGTCTTCCTTTTCTGTATCCTCAAGAGGATTTCACGAAGAGCCTAAAGCCCCTAAAGCATTAATCAAAAAATAGATAGAAAAATTTCTATCTATTTTTTGATTGTAATTTCTTGATGAAACAGATTATCTTTTATAAATGTGTTAATATCCATTTTAGGATATTTTTGCTCATTCAATTTCACAATTAAATCTAATCCCAGCCCTCTATTTTTTTCTTTTGTAGAATATCCTTTTTTAAATATCTTGCTTATGTTTGGCTTATCTTTATAGGAATTTGAGATAATAATGTATAACTCCTCTTCTTCTTTCATCATTCCGATATTTATGATTTTTTTCTTTGACTCTATACTTGCTTCTATTGCATTGTCCATCAAAATCCCTAGTATCTTACACATATCAAAATCTTTTATCACTCCATCTTCTATAGGATCTAGTATATTGGAGGTTAAATTTATTCCTAAAGAGAGGGCTTTAGAAATCTTTATTCGCATTAACCCTTTTATCGCTGTATTTTTTATATTGACTAATCCGTTCATCTTTTCTTCTTTTATTAACTCTGTGCTTACTATATTTTCCATAAAATAACTTCTTAATTCATTCATATCATTTTTTTCAATAAATCCATATAAAGACATCAACATATTTTTATATTCATGCTTAAATTCCCTTAAATTTTCAAAATACGCTTCTACCATATTGGCATAAGTTTCAATATGCTTTTTTTCTATTTTTTCAATATGTAATTTGTACATCATAAAAAACACCACATAGCCTATACACAAACATGCAAAAAGAACGAGTACAAAGTTTTTTGTAAAAATATCTATATGAGATCGTATATGTTGAAAATAATAAAGCATGATGGTAAATACGGTTATTATGAATATAATAAATAGCCATAATATGTTGCTTTCCTTTATTTCTTCTTTATTATTTTTTAATTTCAAAATATTTCTCTTCTTTAATAGATCCACTAATCCCACAGCCAATATACTTTGTACAGAAACAACCATCATATCATTATATAAATTTATTCCTTTAAAAATATGTTTATATTGATATAAAATATCCCCTACTAGAACATCTCCCCCCTGAAATATTCCAAAAGTAATGACATATCCTTTAAAAAAAAGAAGCTTATTCTCTTTCCCATACAGTTCATATATTCCAAAAGCGAGCAGTAAAAAATAAAAGAAAAGCCTTAAAGGTTTATCAAATACAGAATAAAGTAAAACATCCGTCATGATATATAAAAAAGTAATGAAAATCCCTTCATAAAAGAACTTATTTTTTTTATAGCTTATTAGTCTTTTGAAACAAAAAATAAAAGCATAGGTGAAAATAAAATTTATACTAAAATCATACAAACTATTCATTGTTTATCAATCCTTTAAGCCCTCCTCTTGATAAAAGGGTTTTTTCTCCATTTTTCATATGCACATATAAATCATAGGGATCTGTATTAATTTCTTTTATGTAGTCTTTATTAATAATACACGCTCTATGGGATTTATGAAATCGATCATCTAAATCTCTTTCTATTTCTTTTAATCTTCCACAAAATTGGAATTCCCCATGGATAGTAACCACTTTGATTTTACGATTTATTCCTGTTGTTTGAAAATAAATAATTTCACTTAATTTTAAAACCTGATTGATAGTTCCACTTTTTAAGGTTAGTAAAACTTCTTCCTCTGTTTTTGGTATATATTTTTCATATATTTGTTTTAGGTCTTCTCCTAGTCTTATTTCCATACTATCTATTTTTTCAATAAAGTCTAGCACATTTAATTTATATTTAAATACATACATTGCCATAACCGTGTGATTTGTTATAAATATAATATCTCCTTTTTGATCATACTTTCTTATTTTTCTTGCTAATTGCATTCCATTATCCCCATTGTCTAGTTCTATATCTAAAATATAAAGATTTTTTTTAGAGACATTTTCCTGCACATGTTCTATTACACCCTCTTCATTTTCTTTTATTAATTCTATCTGAAAAATCATTTCTGCTTTAGAACATTCTTTATTGCATTGATCAATTATATTTATAATTTTATTGACTACATTTATATCATTTTCACAAATTACGACATTAATCATAGGTTCCTCCTATTAAGCTTTGCATCTACTGAAAGTATTATATCAAATTTTTACAAATACTGCCACGTATAAAAGATTTTATACAATTAAATATAGTTTTGCTTTATTAAATTTACTAAAATTTCCATAAAAACAGTCCATAATAAAAGGTGTGGTGAAAACCGTTTATTATGGACTATTTAAATTACAGCTTTTAGCCCGAGAAAACCCCTTCCTTATCCTCCTATACAATTTAAGAAATGGCTATGGCAACCTATTACATCTTAAATTCATGAACAATAGTATTTAAGCTTTCCGCTAACTCTGATTGACTTTCCGCAAGTTGAGTTACCTGTTCAATGTTTTTTGTAGTATCCTTAATGTTTCCAGATATTTGCTGTGTACTGGCTGTAGATTGTTGCATAGCACTGGATATAGATTGAATCGCTGAATTGATTTGTTCAATAGAATTAGATATTTCAGTAGAGGTCAAAGAAAATACTTCTATTAGCTCGTTTACAAACTTTGCATCCTCCAAATATTGATTACTTGCATTTATCATCATTTGATAATCTAAAATAACTTTTTCTTCAATAAAGGTTAGTGTATCCCTTGCATTTTCAGATAAACTCTTAAATGCTTCTTGAACTTTAATGATAACATTTTGAATGTGCTTTACCGCTTGTGCAGATTCTTGAGCTAGATTTCTTATCTCCTGGGCTACAACAGCAAATCCTTTGCCTTGTTCTCCAGCTCTTGCCGCTTCTATAGCAGCATTTAAAGCTAATAAATTTGTTTGCTCCGCTATATTAGAAATAATCTTTGCCATGGCTTCAATTTCTTCTACTACTTTTCCTTTTTCAATTGCACTTATAATATTCATTTCTTTTTCTTTATATAAGGATGTGGCTATCTGATTTGATTTTAATGCACTTTCTTTTATTGTATTTGCGCGAATTTCAATCTCTGCTACAGCAGTTACGCTTTTTTTCCCATTCTCAACAAGTTGCTTCACTCTATTGTTTATTTCTTGTCCAGAAGCATTGATTTCTTGTATAGCACCGCTTGTCTCCTCCATTCCAGCAGATATTTCTATGGTGCCTACATTAATACTTTGTGCCATTGCATTAATTTCTTCAATGGTGCTATAAAGTTGTTGACTAGATGCACTTACATTCATGCTACTATCTACAACATTTTTTACAAGATCTCTTAAATTATGCACCATGATATAAAAGGAATTTGCCAATTTTCCAAATTCATCCTTTCGAGATAAAAACTTTTCTGGAACATCCATTGTCAAATCTCCATTTGCAATATTCTTTGCATGCTTTACAGCTGCAAATAGAGGGCGTTTAATGGTAATGCTTAAAGTAATCCCTAAGAGTATAGCTAAAGTAAAAACAATCCCTGTGATTAATATAATATGGTTTTTGGCCCTTCTATAGGTTTCATCGCTTTTTAATTTGTATTCTTTTGCAAATTTAATGTTTGTATCAACTAATTCCTTTATGATAGATTCTACTTTTTCTCTTTTTTCAACACATTGGGGATATAGTGCTAAGGCTTCTTCAAATCTCATTTCTTTCACCAACGCTAGTATATTGCTTCGTATTGCTCTATATGCATTATTATATTCTGTTAATTCTTTTAATAAAGCTTCCTCTCCTTGTGAATATTGAGTAGTATAGTATTTTTTTAATAAAGCATCATTATTTTTGGTTCTGTTTTCAATGATCTTAATAGATTGATCTATTTCAAAGTAATTTTTTGTAGCCTGTTTTTCAAATAAAATTTTTAACATCTCTGCTTTCACATTTAACTGATTCTCTTGTATTTCTCCTAAAATTTCTACGGGTAGTAATTGATCTTCATACATTGTATTTAATTGATTATTAATACGATTCATATTATTAACCCCTATATAAGCAACGCCTCCTATAAATAAGACGATCATGGTAAAGCATCCAATTAGCTTATGTCTTATTTTTAAATTAATAAACCATTTCATATATAACCCTCCTAAAGATATATACTCAATAAAACAAAATGAACATTTTGCTTTACGAAATTTTTATTCACCCTTCAAAATAATTGTTAAAAAAGATTGTTTTTTGTAATATATATATGTGGATTCATATAGATTGTTACTCTCTCTATACACTTTTTAGCTATTCACAGCAAAAAATGAACCATTCGCGTCATTCCTATTGCTTTTTTATCTTTATTCCTTTAAGATGGACTTATCTAACAATTCCATTTTTTATACAGCTAGATCATTATACTTTTCTAGCAAAAAAAAGGATGAAAATATTTTCATCCCTTTTTTTATGCTTTTTATTAATTTATCTTTACCTGTCTTCTTCATCCTATGAAAAAGAAAAATAAGCAGTTATGACGCCTTAAACAAGGAGTCATAACTGCTTATCTATTACTTTTTACTTTATTTATTTTATTCCCATTCAATCGTTCCTGGAGGTTTACTTGTTATATCATATACCACTCTATTTACTCCATCTACTTCATTTACAATTCTATTGGATATTCTTTCAAGAACATCATAAGGCATTTTATACCAATCTGAAGTCATTCCATCAGAGCTGGTTACTGCTCTAAGTCCAACTAAATAAGCATAGGTTCTCTCATCCCCCATAACCCCTACTGTTTTTACATCTGGAAGGGTTGCAAAGGCTTGCCATATCTTATCATACAAATCCGCTTTTTTAAGCTCTTCCATATATATAGCATCTGCTTCTCTTAGTATATCTAGTTTTTCTTTACTTACTTCTCCGATTACTCTAATTCCTAATCCTGGTCCTGGGAATGGATGTCTAAAGATTAGATTTTCTGGTATACCAAGCTCTAATCCTAATTTTCTAACTTCATCCTTAAATAATTCTCTTAAAGGTTCTATGATTTCAAATTCTATATCCTCAGGAATTCCACCAACATTATGATGCGATTTGATCGTAGAAGCTCCACCATCTCCTCCACCACTTTCAATAACATCTGGATAGATGGTTCCTTGTACTAAATAATCTATCTTTCCTAATTTATTCGATTCTGCTTCAAATACTCTTATGAATTCTTCTCCAATTATTTTTCTCTTTGCTTCTGGTTCGCTGATTCCTTTTAATTTACCTAAAAATCTATCTTCTACATTCACTCTGATCAAATTCATGCTAAATTCTTTCTTGAATATTCTTTCTACTTCATCTCCTTCATTTTTTCTAAGAAGGCCATGGTCTACGAATATACAAGTTAAATTGTCTCCTACCGCTTTATGAACAAGCACTGCTGCAACAGAAGAATCTACTCCACCACTTAAAGCACATAAAACTTTTTTATTTCCTACTTTTTCTCTTATTTCCTTTATTTTTTCATCTATGAAAGAACCCATATTCCAGCTTCCACTTAATTTGCATATTTCAAATAAGAAGTTTTTAATGATTAAATTTCCTTGTATTGTATGTTCTACTTCTGGATGAAACTGTACACCATATAAATTCTTTTCTTTGTTTTCCATGGCAGCCATTGGACAATCACTTGTACTTGCAGTAATTTCAAATCCCTTTGGAATTTCATGTATTAAGTCCGTATGGCTCATCCATGTTATATTTTTCTTTTCTATGTCTTTAAAAAGAAGACTTTCTTTATAATTTATTTCTGTTTTTCCGTATTCTCTTTTCTCTCCTCTTCTTACATCTCCTCCTAGCTTGTATGCCATAAGCTGGGCACCATAACATATTCCAAGAACTGGAATTTTCATTTCAAATATTTCTTCTGAAATAGTTGGTGCACCTTCTCCATATACGCTTGAAGGTCCTCCTGTAAAAATGATTCCTTTTGGATTTTTTTCTTTTATTTTTTCTATTGAAACACTATTCGGAAGGATTTCGCAGTATACATTGCATTCTCTTACTCTTCTTGCAATAAGCTGATTATATTGTCCCCCAAAATCTATAATTAACACTAATTCTTTTTCCATATTATTCCTCTCCTTGTGCACTATAGTTTGGCGCTTCTTTTGTAATGGTAATATCATGTGGATGACTTTCTTTCAAGCCAGCACCAGTGATTTTTACAAATTTTCCGTTTTCTATTAAATCCTTTATGGTTGCTGTTCCACAATATCCCATTCCAGCTCTTAGTCCTCCGATTAATTGGTATACAATATCGTCTACTTTTCCCTTATAAGAAACCATTCCTTCTACACCTTCTGGAACAAGCTTTTTAGAATCTGCTTGGAAATATCTATCTTTTGATCCCTTTTCCATAGCACCTAAAGATCCCATTCCTCTATAAGCTTTAAATGCTCTTCCTTTATAAAGGATTCTTTCTCCAGGGCTTTCTTCTGTTCCTGCAAACATAGATCCCATCATAGTAACCGCAGCTCCTGCTGCAATTGCTTTTGGAATTTCTCCTGAATATTTTATTCCACCATCTGCTATAATTGGAACATCATATTTTTTAGCTGCCTCTGCACAATCCATAATAGCTGTCATTTGCGGTACACCGATTCCTGCTACTACCCTTGTTGTACAGATAGATCCTGGTCCTATTCCTACTTTAACACAGTCTGCTCCTGCAAGAATTAATTCTTCTGTTGCCTCAGCAGTAGCTACATTTCCTGCAATAATTTGAAGATCTGGATATTTTTCTTTTATTTTCTTTACAGCATTAATTACGCCTTGAGAATGACCATGTGCTGTATCTACAGTTATCACATCTACTTTTACCTTTACAAGGGCATCTACTCTATCCATCATATCCCCTGTTACCCCTACTGCAGCACCACATAAAAGTCTTCCCCCTTCATCTGTTGCTGAATTTGGGTATTGTATTTTCTTTTCTATATCTTTTATAGTGATAAGCCCTTTTAATATACCTTCATCATCTATAATAGGAAGTTTTTCTATTTTATTTTTTCTAAGGGTATCTTGCGCCTCTTCCATTGTTACCCCTTCTTTTGCTACGACTAATTTATCTTTTGTCATTACATCCTCTATTTTTTTAGAGAAATCTTCTTCAAATCGTATATCTCTGTTTGTTAGAATTCCGATTAGTTTTCTCTTTTCATCCACTATAGGAACCCCAGATATTCTGTATCTTCCCATCAAATCATCTGCATCTTTTATCGTATGATCTTTACTTAGATAAAAAGGATCTACAATTACGCCGTGTTCACTTCTTTTTACCTTATCTACTTCAAGACACTGTTCCTCTATGCTCATGTTTTTGTGTATGATTCCAATTCCACCTTCTCTTGCCATGGCAATAGCCATTTTTGATTCTGTTACCGTATCCATTCCAGCACTCATTAGTGGAATATTTAGTTTTATTTTTTTTGTTAAATAAGTTGTTGTATCTACATCCTTTGGTAACACCTCTGATTTTTGAGGAATTAATAACACGTCATCAAAGGTTAATGCTTCTTTTAATATCTTACTCATCCTAATCCCTCCTAGGTTTATATATTTAAAAATACAATTTATCCTGCTTGTCTCTTATCATGTTGCATTCATTATAAGTAATAATACATAGGGTTTTCAAGCTTTTTTTTTAAAAAAAAGAAGAGAAATAATTTCTCTCTAAAAAAAACAAGAACCTATGTAATAATTTCTTTAGCGAAATTATTACATAGGTTCTTGTATGCAGTATATTTATTTTATTAAGCAAACCCATAGGGATACTCTCCGCCTACAAACTCACTTCTTCTTTAAATAAATACACTTATACACTAAATAATAATTTCACGCATAGTCAGGAAATTTGAGGTTTCCCGGTAGAAACTTTCGGACCATATTACCGAGTATATATGAGTGAATTTCTTCTTTTAACTTATGTTATATAATGTATCAAAAAAACATTTTATTGTCAACCGATTTTAAAATTAATCTATTTTTTTAACTGTTTTTGTCGTTTCATGTACCTTTTCTTTTTCTATAAGGAATTGAAAAGTGCTATTTATATCCTCATAGACCTTTTTTAAAGGAATATTAAATTCTTTTGCTATCCTTTTGCATTCCTCATATTCTGGAGCATATTTTAATAGCTTATCTTTATAATAAGCGCACTTTATAGAAACATTCCCGTATTTTGTTTCTATTTTTGTATGTTTTCTTTCTAATACTTTTCTTTTAAAGGTATTATATCGAATCCCAAAGGTAGTGGTTTCTTTTAAAATGGATTCTATCACCTTATCTAGATGTTCCTTTTCACAAATAACAGAAAGTTTTATAGCGGGTCTATTTTTTTTCATATAAATGCTTTGAGTATACACATCCAGTGCTCCTAGTTCAAATAATTTTTCATATAAATAAGAATATATTTCACTGCTCATATCATCTATATTTCCACTTACTTCATAGACTAGATTTTCTTTTTTTTTATCCCTACCACCGTTCTTAACATGTTTGGAATTTCAAATTTCTTTTTTCCCATTCCATATCCTATTTTTTCTACTTCAAATTCGCATTCTTCTAGGAAATCTTCACTTAAAGCTTTTACAATTGCAGCGCCTGTTGGAGTAGTCATTTCTCCTTTTATATTATTGAATTTAATCTTTGCTCCTTTTAAGATTTCAAGGGTAGCAGGTGCTGGAACAGGCATCATCCCATGGTCACATTTTACGAATCCACTTCCTAAAGGAATAGGACTTGCATATATTTTATCTATATTCAGCATATCCAATAATATTGCACATCCTACAATATCCACGATAGAGTCTGTTGCCCCTACTTCATGAAAATGGACTTTCTCTATGGTTGTTCCATGTACTTTTGCTTCTGCCATGGCAACCTCCATAAAAATAGCCTTTGCTAATTTTTTTGCTTTTTCACTTATAGTAGAATCCTCTATTATTTTTTGAATATCTCCTAAATGTCTGTGGTGATGGTGATGATGCTCCCCATGCTCATGAGAATGATTTTTTAAAACCACATGAACATTCGTGCCTTCTATTCCATTTTCTTTTTTCTTTTCTATCTTCAATTCAAATTCATCATTTATATTCAGCTTGGAAAGTTCACTTAAAAACTGTTCCTCATCTAATCCTAAATCCAAAAGCGCACCTAAAGTCATATCTCCAGAAATGCCACAGATACAATCAAAATAAAGTATTTTTTCCATTTTTTTCTTCCACGCCCTTTCTTCAAATAAGTTCAAATACTATTTTTTCTAACTACAAGATAGAGGATTTAATGTATGCTAGTTTTGAGCGATTTTTAAATAATTGTTTTAAGCAACGGAGTTCGTAGAACTCGTTGGCGTCATGTAATTTTAACCTTTTAAAAATTTAATAAAAAACATTTATTTAACCTAAGCGAAAAAATAGTATACATTAACATTCGCGGTAGAACCTTGCAGCATTGTACTCCACACCTACAATTTATTCATCATACTGGCAAGATATCCTGCCCCAAATCCATTATCAATGTTCACAACAGATATTCCCGAAGCGCAGCTATTTAGCATGGTTAAAAGGGCAGATAGTCCATTAAAATTAGCCCCATATCCTACAGATGTGGGAACTGCAATTACAGGAACATCTACAAGACCTCCTACAACGCTTGGAAGTGCTCCTTCCATCCCTGCTACAGCAATGATTACCCTTGCTGAAAACAGTACTTCTTTGTTATTTAAAAGCCTATGTATTCCTGCTACCCCTACATCATAAAGTCTTTCCACATCATTCCCTAGAAAAGCTGCAGTATGATATGCTTCTTCTGCGACTGGAATATCAGAAGTTCCTCCTGTCACCACAACAATTTTTCCTTTTCCTATTTTCTCTATTTCTTTATTTTTTATTTTTATAATTCCAGCTAATTCTTCATACGCTGCATGAGAATATATTTTTTTTAATTTCTCATACGTTTCTTTTCTTGCTCTCGTTCCCAATATATTACAGTTTCTTTCTTTCATTTTTTCTACAATTCCTAATATATGCTCGTCTGTTTTTCCTTGACAATAGATCACTTCTGGATATCCATTTCGAAGGCTTCTGTGATGATCTATTTTCGCATAGCCTAAATCTTCAAAAGGAAGTCCTTTTAAGTTATCTAGCGCTTCCTCTACTTCCACATTCCCTTCTTTTATGTTTTCTAATAATGCTCTTAAATTTGTTATATCCATTTTTTTCACCTCTATAATCACTTAAAACAATTATTTTTATTCTCTAGTCTATTAAAAAAAATTATATTTCTATTTATAAAATTGTATCATTTCAACCTATTTTTGTCGAATTTAAATTTCTTGTCCTTCTATTTTTAATATGTAAAAAAGGAGACTATTTAGTCTCCTTTTTATTACATCATTGGCATTCCGCCGCCCATTCCTCCTGGCATTGGTGGAGCATCTTTTTCTGGAAGATCCACTACTGCTGCTTCTGTTGTTAAGAATACAGCTGCTACAGATGCTGCATTTTGAAGTGCATATCTTGTAACCTTTGTAGGATCTACTATCCCTGCTTCGATCATATTTACATAAGTTTCGTTTAATGCATCAAATCCAATTTCTGCTTCTTCATTTTTTACTTTTTCAACAATAACTGCTCCTTCAAGTCCACAGTTAACTGCGATTTGCTTTAATGGTTCTTCTAGTGCTTTTCTGATGATTTTTGCACCGATTTTTTGCTCTCCTTCAAGAGTTTCTATTAATTTTTCTACAGCAGGAATTGCACTTACTAAAGCAGTTCCTCCTCCTGCTACAATACCTTCTTCTACAGCAGCTCTTGTAGCATTTAAAGCATCTTCTATTCTTAATTTTCTTTCTTTTAGCTCTGTTTCTGTAGCCGCTCCAACTTTGATTACTGCTACTCCACCAGCAAGTTTTGCAAGTCTTTCTTGTAATTTTTCTTTATCAAATTCAGAAGTAGTTTCTTCTATTTGTGCTTTTATTTGATTTACTCTATCTTTTATGCCTTTTTCTTCTCCAGCACCATCTACGATTGTACAGTTTTCTTTTGTAACTTTTACTGTAGCCGCTCTACCAAGCATAGATAATTCTGCTTCTTTTAAGTCGAGTCCTAATTCTTCAGAAATTACTTGACCGCCAGTTAATATAGCTATATCTTCAAGCATTGCTTTTCTTCTATCTCCAAATCCAGGAGCTTTTACTGCAACAACTTCGAATGTTCCTCTTAATTTATTCACTACAAGTGTAGCTAATGCTTCTCCTTCTACATCTTCTGCTATGATAAGAAGTTTTCTTCCTTGTTGAACAATTTGCTCAAGCACTGGTAATATTTCTTGAATATTTGTTATTTTCTTATCTGTGATTAAGATGTATGGATCGTTTAAAACAGCTTCCATTTTTTCCACATCTGTTACCATATATGGAGAAAGATATCCTCTATCAAATTGCATACCTTCTACTGCATCAAGCTCTGTAAGCATTGTTTTAGATTCTTCAACAGTGATTACGCCATCTTTTCCTACTTTTTCCATAGCATCTGCAATTAATTTTCCTACTTCTTCATCTCCAGCAGAAATTGCTGCAACTTGTGCAATAGATTCTTTGCTTTCTATTGTTCTTGATATATTCTTTAAATCTTCAACAGCTACATCAACTGCTTTTTGAATTCCTTTTCTAAGTAATATTGGATTAGATCCTGCTGCTACATTTTTTAATCCTTCTCTTATAATTGCTTGAGCAAGTACAGTAGCAGTAGTTGTTCCATCTCCTGCTACATCATTTGTTTTTGTAGCAACTTCTTTTACAAGTTGTGCTCCCATATTTTCATATGCATCTTCAAGCTCTATTTCTTTTGCTATAGTAACACCATCATTTGTTATAAGTGGTGATCCGAATTTTTTATCTAAAATAACATTTCTTCCTTTTGGTCCTAATGTAACTTTTACAGTATCAGCAAGTTTATTTACTCCAGTTTCTAAAGCACGTCTTGCTTCTTCAGCAAATCTAATTTCCTTAGCCATTTTTACCCCTCCTAATTATGTAGTATTTTATACTCTATTCAACAACTGCTAATATATCACTTTGTCTTAAGATGGTATATTCCTCACCATCTATTTTCACTTCTGTTCCTGCATATTTTGAGAAAATAACTTTATCTTTAATTTTTACTTCCATTGTAATTTCTTTTCCATCTACTACACCACCTGGTCCTACTTCTATTACTTCAGCCATTTGTGGTTGCTCTTTTGCACTTCCTGGTAAAACGATACCACTTTTCGTTTTTTCTTCAGCTTCTAATTTTTTGATTACAACTCTGTCAGCTAGCGGTTTAATTCTCATTAATTACCCCTCCTTATTTATATTTACAGTATAAAATTTTATTTTCGCTTTAATATTAGCACTCACTTTTATCGAGTGCTAATTACACTTACTATAGTATATAAAAGCAATTCAATTAGCAAGAGTTTTTTTT
>SWCA01007821.1_pt1 | contig 41802 bp, 41 predicted proteins | sample 4692961 | NCBI WGS metagenome assembly SWCA01 (sample SAMN10267275, study PRJNA491770) | bioreactor metagenome | isolation source: DHS bioreactor inoculated with | place: Japan: off Shimokita Peninsula
AAAATGGAACTATGTACATCCTGAACCGACTACTGTTTTCGGTGGTTTTGTGCCTTTTCGTGCTGCAAGGCAAAACGCAAGACCAACCGGAACTTATAAACTATCTGAATGACCCGTGGGTGGACTCCACGCTGATGCAAATGACGCTGGACCAAAAAATCGGACAGCTGTTTATTGCCCAGGTTTACTCAAAAGAAAAACTACCCGAGAACCACGCGATTTTTGAAAAAATTTCGCGCTACCACATTGGCGGCTTAATCTTTATGCAAGGAACACCCGCCAACCAACTCGCCATCACCAACCAGCTTCAGAAACTAAGCTCGATTCCTTTGCTCGTTACCATGGATGCGGAATGGGGGCCAGGATTTCGGCTGACAGGAGCACCAAAGTACCCCGTACAAATGGCGCTGGGAGCCATTCAAAAAGACAGCTTGATTTACCAGATGGGCTACGAAGTGGGAACCCAACTAAAACGCATTGGCGTTCATGTCAATTACGCGCCGGTAGCCGATGTGAACAGCAACCCGGGCAACCCGGTCATTAATTACCGTTCGTTTGGAGAAGAACCAGAAAAGGTAGCCCATAAAAGCTGGATGTACGCGCAGGGAATGCAAGATGCCGGCGTACTGGCGGTAGCCAAACATTTTCCCGGCCATGGCGACACTGAAACGGATTCACACCTGGGGCTACCGGTTATCAGGCACGATTTTGGTCGATTGGAACATGTCGAGATGTATCCTTTTAAGCATTTGATCGGCCAAGGAATTGGTGGTGTGATGACCGCCCATTTGCATGTTGAAGCTTATGATCCTGACTCAGGCATTCCTGCCTCGCTTTCACCCAACATGATTCAAAATAAACTCATTGACGATTTGGGCTTTAAAGGACTGGTTATATCTGATGCCATGAACATGCATGGTGTCAGCAAGCAATTTTCGGATGGCGAAGCGACAGTGAGGGCCTTGCAAGCTGGAAACGACATGCTGGAAATTGTACCCAACCTTCCCGTCAGAATTGCTGCCGTTAAAGCCGCCTTGAAAAACGGCCAGATAACGGAAGACCTGCTGGAGAAAAAATGCCGGAAAATTCTGGCGCTGAAAAAGTGGCTTCATCTGGATTGTTACATCCCTGCTCTACCCGGGGGTCTGGAGGCTGATTATCAAAAACCCGAATATGAACTGACCAAACGCTTGCTGCACGAGCAATCGCTAACCCTCTTGAAAAACGAAGGAAAACTTCTTCCTTTGCAACGATTGGATACTTTAAAAATTGCTGCCCTCTCCATCGGCGCGGAACAGGAAACCGCTTTTCAGCGCATGCTGGCCAACTACACAAATGTTGACTTTTACAAACTGCCAAAAAACGCCACCAAAGAAGCCATTCAAAAGCTGATGCTTGATCTGAACGCTTACAACCTGCTAATTAGCGGAATCCACGACATGCGACTGAACGTATCAGGGAACTACGGCTTGACACCTGTTATCAACGATGTTATTAAAGCACTGGCAAGCAAACCCCAAATTGTCGTTTTGTTTGGCAATCCCTATGCACTCAATTACTTGCGAAATGCTGAAAAAGCTTCCGGACTTCTGGTTACGTATCAAGAAAACCAAGTCACACAGGAGCTCGCGGCTCAGGCTATCTTTGGCGCTATTCCTGTTGATGGCCGACTCCCGGTGAATGTCAACGATACCTTCTTCTTAAATCAGGGTATCACGCTTCCCAAAAATGGCCGGCTAAAATATTCCATCCCGGAAGAAGTTGGTATTTCTTCGTTTAGATTAAACTCGAAAATAGACAGCATTGCTGAACTGGGATTAAAAGAGCGGGCTTATCCGGGTTGCCAGGTTCTAGTCGCCAAAGACGGAAAAGTCATTTTTCATAAAAGTTACGGGCATTTCACCTACGACAACAAAAGACCTGTACAAAAATCGGACATTTACGACTGGGCCTCCTTAACAAAAATTACAGGCCCACTCCCGGCCTTAATCAAACTTCATGGTGAAAAAAAAATTAACCTCGAACTTCCTTTTTCCTTTTACTGGCCCGACTTTCGCAACACTGACAAGGAAAAAATAACCGTTCGTGAAATCCTGGCTCATCAGGCCGGACTGCCTTCCTGGATCCCATTTTACCAAGAGGCACTCCGAAAGAACGGGCAATTAAAGTCATCTGTTTTCAGCGACCACCCCACCGCTGGATTTAACTTGCGTGTCGCCTCTTCGCTTTACATGAACGAACACTACATCGATCATATTTATTCTGAAATTCGCGATTCCAAATTATTACCACACCGAAAATATACCTATTCCGACTTAGGGTTCCACATCTTTCCCCGAATTATTGAGGATCTCACGGGCAGCAACTACGAAGACTATTTGCTTACGCAGTTCTATACTCCGCTGGGAGCCAGAACGGTTTTCTACAATGCTTACAAACATTTTTCACGCGATATGATCGTACCTACCGAACAGGATAATATCTTCAGAAAAGAATTGCTTCAAGGATTCGTGCACGATGAAGGAGCCTCCATGCTGGGGGGTGTTTCGGGCAACGCCGGATTATTCGGAACAGCCAACGACCTGGCAAAAATTATGCAGATGTATTTGCAAAACGGGTATTACGGAGGCCAGCAGTTTTTGGATTCGGCCAGTGTATGTGAGTTCACCCGCATCCAATATCCAGAGAACGAAAATCGGCGTGGACTGGGTTTCGACAAACCCTTTATCGATAACCACGAAAATAAACTCAAAGACGCTTATCCTGCCGTAGACGCTAGCCCTGAAAGTTTTGGACACAGTGGATACACAGGAACATTTACCTGGGCTGACCCAAAAAACAACCTCTTGTTTATTTTCTTTTCAAACCGGGTCTACCCCACCCGCGAAAACTCCAAACTCTTCAAATTGAATATCCGACCGGAAATGCATCAGGCAATTTACGACAGTCTGAAATAAGCGGTCGCTGAAAAGTGCGGAACTCAATCACCTAAAATCACTGCCTTAACATTCATCAAATTGCTAAAAATTGTTAAAATGTTTTTTAACATCAAGGCAGGCAATTACCACATCCAGCTGCTCAAAAACCGCTTCAGCCAATGCATCTCATTCAGTTGAAACATTTCTTCAAACTGAAAATTCAGAAAATTGAGCGAGTCAATAATGTGACCTAATTCATATCCTTATATTATTAGATTATTAATTTTAACTTTAAGGGGTGTTTTAAAAGAATATAGTTAATAACCCATAAAATTTTACTGCCATGGATAAGAAAATCACATTTAATGAATTGCGTAAAATTAAAGACAGCTTGCCTGATGGTTCAATTCGCCAAATTGCGCAGGAGTTTGACCTTGAAGTTGAAACCGTCAGGAATTATTTTGGAGGCGCAAATTATGACCGTGGAAAATCCGTAGGGCTACATATCGAACCAGGGCCAAATGGTGGCGTAGTTTTGATTGATGACACAAAAATATTAGAACGTGCCCAGCAACTTATTGCCGAGCAAGTTCATTAATTCGTTTAAAGTATTATTTTTGAAACTGCCTTATTTGAAATAAGGCAGTTTTTTTTTATCAATTAAACCCAGAAATCATGACCCGTAATCTTACATTGATCCTTATCCTGGCCGTAACCATCGGCCTCCTATCCTGTCAGCCAAAAGCAGAAGCTTTATTTAATGGTGAAGATCTTTCCAATTGGGATATCTCCATTGGAACCGCCTTAACCGGCTTCGACGATTTGAAAGACGCTGCCACCGCGGAATCAATTTTCTCAATTGTGGAGCAAGATGGCGAAAAGCTACTGCGGATCTCAGGCGATGTGAATGCCTCGATTGCTACAAAAGAAGCCTACGAAAATTATCACTTCCGCCTGGAGTTTAAACACGGCGAAGAAGTTTATACCAAACGTAACAGCGGTTTACTGTACCATAGCTTTGGCCCATTTGGTGCGGGACTTGGTACGTGGATGAGCTCCATCGAGCTCCAGTTGATGCACGAAAACCTGGGCGACGCTTACATGATGGGGGATTCTTATGCCGAAATCCCCATTCGTAAACAGGGAAACAATCCTGTTTATGCAACCGATGGCGACCTGCTTTCGTTTGGCGAAAACCAAAACGGAGGTAAAATTGCCCGCAAAAGCTCCAACCAGGAAAAAGCGCTTGGCGAATGGAACATCGTCGACCTCTATTGTGTGGGACAAAAAGCCATTCATGTGATTAATGGCGTGAAAGTGATGGAATGCCTGAACACTGGGATGCTGGTTGATGGACAGGTTCAACCCCTCAGCAAAGGAAAAATTCAAATCCAATCGGAAGGATCTGAATTGTTGATTCGCAAAGCCGAACTCACCCCAATCAAAACACTTCCTGAGAATTATTAATCCCCGCTAACCATGCCTAATGAAAAAGCGGTGTGAACTTGAATTTCACACCGCTTTTGTTTTATCTTTTGGTCCGCTTGCGTTTAGCTCGCGGCTGATCCATTTGGCTCTTTTTCTTTTTTATCTTCGGAACCGAAACGTGTTCCTCACCGGTTACCCGGTCAACCTCCAGCGAATGCCCATCAAGCGAAGAGCTGTTCATGGATTGAATCAATTCTTTCTCAAAGCGACTGTCAATTTCAAAAAAGGAGAATTTACGCTGAATATCAATCTTGCCGATTTCAACATTCTTCCGTTTTGAATGCTCATTAATCAAGCCTAAAAGTCGCGAAGCATTCAAGTTTTGCTTTTTACCTGCATTAATAAACAAACGGCTAAAACTCATACCGTCATTTCCATAATCGTTTCCTCGATCTCCTCGGTCTCCCCGATCACTGCCTCTGCCGCCGCGTTGCTTATCGTAGGTTTTCCGTTCCTGTCCGCGTACATTCAAGTCGGGGGCATTTTTATAATAGGCTAAAAAACGGTTAAACTCGGCCGATACAAAGCGCTTCAGAATTTCCTCGCTGGTTAGTCCTTCAAATTTCTCCATAATGGCAGGCATGTAGGGATCGATTTTCGAATCGTTGACCTCTACTTGCGCCACTTTATCAACCAAGTGCATCAACTGCACCTCGCAAATTTCTTCTCCACCTGGCACATCTTTGCGCTCAAAACGTTTATTCAGAAGTTTTTCAATATGACGCAGCTTCCCAGTTTCGCGCATGTGCAAAATCGAAACTGAAATCCCGCTTTTTCCGGCTCTCCCAGTCCGTCCACTTCGGTGGATGTATGCTTCCGGGTCATCCGGCAAGCTATAGTTAATTACGTGGCTCAGGCTATTTACATCCAATCCGCGGGCAGCTACATCGGTTGCCACCAACATCTGAAGTTGCCCCGTGCGAAAACGGCCCATCACATAGTCGCGTTGCGATTGCGATAAATCACCGTGCAAGGCATCGGCATTGTAACCATCTTCCATGAGCTTTTCAGCTACATCACGCGTTTCCATACGCGTGCGGCAAAAAACAATCGCATAGCAATTCGGGTAATTGTCAGCAACCCGTTTTAGGGTCGCATATTTGTCTCTGGCCTGAACCACATAATAATGATGCTCCACATTTGCAGCACCCTCATTTTTGCGTCCAACCGAAATTTCTTCGGGCGAATGCAAATATTTGTTGGCCAGGTTGGCTATTTCGCGCGGCATGGTAGCCGAAAACAAAAGGGTCTGTTTAATGGCCGGAGTTTCAGCTAAAATAGCGTCCAGTTCTTCCTTGAAACCCATATTCAGCATTTCGTCCGCTTCATCCAATACCATCCAGCGAATTTGGCTTACATTTAGTACTTTCCGCCTGATCAGGTCATGAACCCGCCCCGGAGTCCCGACAACTACCTGTCCACCACTCCGCAGCTCACGGATTTGCTTGCTAATATCGGCACCACCGTAAACGGCAATATTCTTAAACCCTTTCAGGTTTTTTGAAAACGCATCCAGGTCGCGGCTAATTTGGAGACATAACTCGCGGGTTGGACACAAAATCAGCGACTGAATATCTTTTTTACTCACATCACAGTTATGCAAAATCGGTAACCCGAAAGCCGCTGTTTTTCCAGTTCCTGTTTGCGCCAGGGCAATCAAGTCGTGTTTGTTATTTAAAAGATGTGGAATTGTTTTCTCCTGAATAGGAGTAGGTTGCTCAAAGCCCATTTCTGAAATGGCGCTAAGCAGTTCGGGTTTGATGCCCGTCTGTTCAAATGTCATCATTGTATTTATTTTTATCGAAGAACAACAAGTTCTCCGTACCCAATAAGCACTGATGACAATAAAATTTACTTTTCAATACACCCCTATGCCACCGATGCAAAAAATTGAGCTGCAAAGATAGATTTATTTTTCACACCTGATGCTTAGCTGTTTCTCATGTAAACTTCGTGTTAAGCCAATGCCCAACAACAGCCATTAAACTACTGAATAACAATGGATCCAATCAATACATTTCGTAACTTGTCATTCGAAAACAAAACTTTCACTCAATGGGATACTCCTACTTGTTTACCTGCCGAAAATGCAACCACAGCCAACAACTGTACGAAGGCTGGCGCTTTATGGAGCATGACCAAACGCCTGAGTCAATCATGAATTCAAACCAAATAAAACTACATTACAAAACCCGGCAAAAGATTAAAGCATTGGCCCAGTCGCACGAACAACTCCAACTAAAAACTGAATATAAAATTTACCGCTGCCATCGATGTCTTCAACTGTCCGATAAGCTGGTTGTTGCCGTTTGGAATGGCGACCATCTGCTTCATCAAACCCAATTTAAATGTGCCAACTGTAACACGCGGCTAAAACACACCAATATTCACCGGGTGAAATTCGCCATCTGCCCCAAGTGCAAAAGCAAGCTGTTTGAAAAATCCAAAGCGTTGATGCTTTGGAATTAAGTTTATATGATTAGTTTTACGCCAAAGTTTTACAGATGACTGTTGTACTCGTTGCCCTCCTTGTTTTTTTTATCAACATTCCCTTTGGTTACCTGCGATCAAAACACAAAAAGTTTAGTCTGATGTGGTGGGTTTACATTCATATTCCGGTCCCCTTCGTTATTATGCTCCGAATTTACAGTGATATTGGCTTCGCTTTTTACACCTATCCCATTTTGGTTGGGGCTTTTTTCGCCGGGCAATTGGTCGGGCGGGTTTACCTTCCGAGCAAATGCGGGAATTAAGCTAAGGGCAATAGAATGACCGATCTTAAAGAAAATACCACAAACGACAAATCCAGGGAATTTCAAGCCAATGAACGGACCTTTTTGGCCTGGATTAGAACCAGTATCGCACTGATGGGATTTGGTTTTGTCATTGCCAAGTTTAATCTTTTTCTCAAACAGCTTTCATTTGTTCTTGAAGCGGAAGATTTCTCAGAAAAACCCCACGGAACAATAGTCGGTATGATCATGGTTGCAATCGGGCTCGTCATGGCTATCTTCGCCTACATTCAGTTTAAAAAGAATGCCAATCAACTTGCTTCCAATGCGTATGCTCCTTCATCCAAATTACCATTGTTGCTTACGCTAATTATTGCCGTCGGCGGAGCTTTTCTGATCGTTTATTTTCTTACCAATCGTTAATTTAAATGACTGCAAATTCGCTATCTGCGAATGCAGCCGCAATTTCATCACCGATATTTTTATCTTTGTTATTCGAATCAATAATCAGCAATACTTTATGAAAGCACTATTCGTCTTATTTTTTGTCGCAATAATTGGACTACAGGTAGCAGCACAAAACAAAACAGCTGTGAGTTTATTCTGGAAAGATAGTCCGGAGCAAGTGAATATCATTGAGTCTGAGACTGGTGATCTGTATCAAAAAGTTGGGCATCACGGGCCGGCAGTAGAAAATGAGTGGCTGGGGTTACGACTTTATTTTGACCACAAAGTAGCCATCGACGTGTACAATAAAACCAAACCTCAGCTCGAACTGGAAGTGGCCAAATGGTATCCAACCCCCGGGCAGCAAGAAGAAGGCTGGGGAGCCGACCAGTATAAGGCCGGCCAAACGGTTGGACTCGGAGGCGTCCGACTGTGGGATGGCGAGCAAGTTGTTTTACTCAATCCGGTAAGTAAAAGGACTGCCCGTGTAAAAAAAGAAGCTAACCAATCGTATATGGAAATGCTTTCAGAAAACGTCCCTTACAAGGGCGACAATATTGATGTGCTTATCCGGGTGACCGTTTACTCCGGAATACGCGAAGCCAAAGTAGAAGCTTTTGCTTTTAGTTCTGAACCCGTTCAGTTTACCACCGGAATTAATTATCATGAGGGAACCTCCACTAAAGAAGGCGATGGATATCTTGCCACCTGGGGCTTGCACCCCGAAGATGTCGCTGCCTTTCAGCTCAACATTGGCGCTGCAATCCTATATGATCCAAATGATTTTACACAAACTCAGAAAACCGACACCGAATACGTATTGATTTCCAAACCAACAAACTACTTGTCGACTTGGATTACCTCGGCTTGCGAAAAAGAAAAGGATTTTGACGACCTGAAAGATTTCGTTGAATACCTCGAAAAATTGTAGCTTTCAAAATCCTGCTTCGTGCATGATTTTTTTCACATACCGCAACCACAAACCCCATAGATTGGATGAGAACACAACGGATTCACTGTCTTCAGCATGTCCCGTTTGAAGGACTGGGCGCGATTAAAAGCTGGATTGAAGATCGGGAACACCATTTGACCTATACTCGCTTTTATGAAGATCACTATCAATTGCCTGATCTCAACCAATTCGATTGGCTAATTGTGCTGGGAGGTCCCATGGGAGTTTACGACGATGAACTGTACCCCTGGCTCAAAGCCGAAAAGAATTTTCTGAAGGAAGCAATTTTCGCTCACAAAACCATTCTTGGAATTTGTTTGGGTTCACAACTTATTGCCAGCGCCCTGGGAGCCAGAATCTTCAGCAACAAAGAAAAGGAAATTGGCTGGTTTGATGTACAACTCACCCAGCAGGGAAAGCAGCATTTCCTTTTTCACGGGGTGCCAGAAACGTTCAAAGTCTTTCATTGGCATGGCGACACCTTCAAGCTACCGGAGAGTGCTACGCACCTGGCTCGATCTGTTGCTTGCGTCCAACAGGCATTCAGCTATTCAGATAAAGTTTTGGGCGTGCAATTTCATTTGGAAATGACCCCCGAATCTTTGCAAGAGATACTGAAAGCTTGCGACAATGAATTGATAAAAGACACCTACGTTCAAACGGAACAAGAAATTCTGTCCAACCAAGATGCCATGACAAACAATAACCAGCTGCTCCTCGCACTGCTCAACAAACTCGAAGAACGCTCGCTAACAAAATAGTGAAAACGAAAAAATCCCGCCTCCAGCGGGATTTTCTTTGTTCTATGCATTGACTTTCGCCAACTTTTCTTTGAGCAATCCTGGAATCTCGGAAGGCTCTTTAGCTACTGGCACATTGGCTTTGGCAAAGGCCTTAATTTTCTCTTCTGCTGTTCCTGAACCGCTGGAAATTATGGCTCCGGCGTGTCCCATTCTTTTCCCGGGAGGGGCTGTCTGCCCGGCAATGAAGGATACCACCGGCTTGGTCATGTGATTGGCAATGTATTCGGCCGCCTGCTCCTCCGCATCACCGCCAATTTCACCAATTAACACCACTGCATCGGTTTCCGGATCGTTTTCATACATTTCAAGTAAATCAATGTAGTACAATCCAGCTACGGGATCACCACCAATACCGACAACAGTGCTCTGCCCCATACCATTCATGGTCAACATATTCACCACTTCGTAAGTCAACGTGCCGCTCCGCGACATCAACCCAACATTTCCCTTCTTGAAAATCATACCTGGCAAAATGCCAACAAGTGCTTCATCGGGTGTAATCAACCCCGGACAGTTTGGCCCAATCAATTTGGTGCCGTTTCGCTTAATAATGGAGGTCACCCGAATCATGTCCTGAATGGGCACACCTTCGGAAATAGCAACTACCAACTCAATTCCGGCGTACGATGCTTCCAAAATGGCATCAGCCGCAAAGGCTGCCGGCACAAAAATGATCGAGGTATTGGCGCCTGTCTTCTTCACGGCTTCAGAAACGGTGTCAAACACCGGAATTCCTTCAACCTCCTGTCCGCCTTTCCCCGGCGAAGTTCCGGCTACGATATTGGTTCCATATGCTTTCATCCGACCGGCATGAAATTGTCCGTCACGCCCTGTAATTCCCTGCACCAGCAGTTTTGTATCTTTATTTACGAGAATACTCATTTTTTTTGATTTTTATGATTCCTGAACTCGACTTAACTCAATCGCTTTTTGAGCGGCTTCGCTCATGGTTTGCACGGTCGGCAATCCCTTCTCCTTCAACAAGGCTAAGCCTTCCTCTGCGTTAGTTCCCGACAAGCGCACCACAATGGGCATATCCGACTTGATGGTATCCAGCGCTTCGATTAAGCCACGGGCCACATCATCGCAACGGGTGATTCCACCAAAAATATTGATCATCACCGCATTCACATTCTTATCCGAAATCAGTATATTCATGGCGTCCACCACCTTTTGAGGATTGGAACTTCCGCCTATATCCAAAAAATTAGCCGGTTCGCCACCATACAGCTTAATCATGTCCATGGTGGCCATTGCCAGCCCCGCGCCATTAACCATGCAACCGATATTTCCATCCAACTTCACATAAGACAAGCCTTTCTCGTGAGCTTCAATCTCTTTGCGTTCATCTTCATCAGCCTCACGCATCGCTTCAATCTCGGGCTGCCGATACAGCGCACTATCGTCAAAGTTCATCTTGCCATCAATCGCCCATATCTTATGATCAGGCGTCAAAACCAACGGATTGATTTCTGCAATGGTTGCATCGGTTTCCACAAAGAGAGTGTACAGCTTTTGCAGAATGTCAGCGGCTTGTCGTGCCAACTTCACATCGCCAAACAGTTGCATTCCAATTTCACGAGCCTGAAAGTCGAGCAAGCCTGTCAGCGGATCGATCGGGAACTTATGTATAAGCTCAGGCGTGTTTTTCGCCACTTCCTCAATCTCCACTCCTCCTTCAGCACTGGCCATCAGAGTAACCGATTTGGTGTTTCTGTCGTTAATCAATCCGACATAAAACTCCTTCTCAATATCGACCGCGTCCGCCAGCAAAATTTTCTCGACAGTTAGCCCTTTAATGTCCATGCCTAAAATTTTGCCGGCTGCATCAATGGCTTCCTGCTTGGTTTTGGCTAATTTTACTCCACCGGCTTTTCCCCGTCCTCCAACGAGCACCTGTGCTTTTACGACGACCATACCGTCTTTCTTTGCCATTGCTTTTTCTACTTCCTCAACCGACTGGCAAAGCACATCGTTCGGTACCGGAAGGCCGTATTTCTTGAAGATTTCCTTGGCTTGATATTCGTGTATCTTCATAAATTATTTATTAAAAAAGGTTAGAAAATTCTAGTTCGGTATAAATGTATCAAAATATCTATAGGTCTGGAAGTATTTCAGACTACGCCCCACCCTATTTTATAACATATGAACAGCCGTTTTAATGAATTGTTTGTCCAAATATTCTATTTTATTGCAATCGATTGCATTTTCAGGACAGTGCCGTCTGATCGGCGTTAGAAAAACAAATATTTTCCTTCTGATTGCGCCTCGATGTGAATTCGCCTAATCTGGTTTATCCGGAAATAAAATCCAGGCTTTCCGCTTAAAAATGCGGACTTCATTGGCTAAAGCTAAAAATAACCGTAATTTTGGCCGCGAATATTTCACTTCAAACGACAATATGAAGTTTACATGATCGCTGAATTTTACCTTTTCAGAATAATTAAATAACCGATGAAAGAAGAAGTTATTCAACTCATTAAACAGGAAGCAGAAGCCGTTGCCAATATTCCTGTAACAGACCAGTACGAAGCAGCCATCCGGGTGATTGAAGAGCGGGTTCACCAGAACAAAGGCAAACTGGTGGCAAGTGGAATGGGCAAGGCGGGACAAATTGCGCTAAATATTGCTACTACTTTTAGCTCAACGGGCACCCCGGCGGTTTTTCTGCACCCGAGCGATGCACAACATGGCGATTTGGGCGTGATTCAGCCCAACGATGTCTTACTGCTGATTTCGAATTCTGGTAAAACCCGTGAAATTCTGGAACTGGTAAACCTGGCTGACAACCTGTACGAAAACCTTCCCATTATTGTGATTACTGGAAACCCAGACAGTGATCTGGCCAAATTGGCTGATGCCGTTCTGTTTACCGGCAATCCGGATGAGGTTTGCACGCTCGGCCTCACCCCCAGCACTTCTACAACCACGATGACGGTTATTGGCGATGTGTTGGTGGTACTGATGATGAAGAAAATTGGATTTACAAACGAAGACTATGCCAAGCGTCACCACGGTGGCTATTTGGGTGATAAATCACGAACCCAGGCGAGACTGCTTCAAACAAAAAAATAAACCATGCGCATTACCCGAGAAAATACCGTAGGATTGGTGATTGATATGCAGGAACGATTAGTTCCTGCTATGGCCGAAAACGAAACCTTGGTCCATAACTGCAAAATTTTGACCGAAGGATTAAGTACGCTCAACATTCCCTTGTTGGTCACGCAACAATACACCAAAGGTTTAGGTGAAACGATTACCGAAATCGGTTCTCTTATCACCAATTTTAGTCCGATTGAAAAACGAGATTTCAGCTGTTGCGACGAAACATCGGTTCGTGAACAACTAAAAATCAATGGTGCTCAAAACATCATTATTTGCGGAATTGAAAGTCACGTGTGTGTTTTACAAACGGCCATCGACCTGAAAGAAGCGGGATATAGCCCCGTAGTGGTCATGGATTGTGTGTCGTCGCGCTCACTGGACAATGTGGATTTGGCTGCGGAGCGTTTTCGTCACGAAGGGATCATGATGACCTCCTACGAATCTATTTTATTTGAGCTAACCCGCTCGTCGGCAGCCGACGAATTTCGGGCAATTTCGAAGCTTGTTAAATAATCTCCAAGAAAAAAATACAAAAAGAAGGCCGGGAAAAATTAGAGATTTTTCCCGGCCTTCTTTTTTTCGTTATTAGAATGGCTAGTTTCTTGACTAGTTTATCATGTCAAATCCACAATAAGGCACCAATACTTCAGGCACTTTAATGCCATCGGGGGTTTGATTATTCTCCAGTAAGGCAGCAACAATTCGTGGCAAAGCCAGGGCGCTTCCGTTCAGTGTGTGTGCAATCTGTGGCCTCTTCTGCCCGTCCTCGCGGAAACGCAACTTAAGACGATTAGCCTGGAACGACTCAAAATTCGAAACAGAACTGACTTCGAGCCATTGCTCCTGCCCGGCTGAAAATACTTCAAAATCATACGTCAACGCTGAGGTAAAACTCATGTCGCCACCACACAAACGAAGGATGCGATAGGGTAACCCAAGCTTCTGAACCAAGCCCTCCACATAGGCAACCATCTCATCCAGCACTTCGTAACTTTTATCGGGATGTGCGACCTGTACCACTTCCACTTTGTCAAATTGGTGCAATCGGTTCAGCCCACGCACATCTTTTCCGTACGAACCGGCCTCACGGCGGAAACAAGCACTGTAAGCGGTATTCTTAACGGGCAATTGTTTGGCTTCCAGAATCACATCGCGATACAAATTAGTAACCGGCACTTCAGCGGTTGGAATCAAGTACAAATTATCTTCTGTAACATGGTACATTTGCCCTTCCTTGTCGGGCAACTGACCAGTGCCAAAACCGCTGTCTTCGTTGACCATCAGGGGCGGCTGAATCTCGAGGTAACCCGCCTTTTGGGCTTCATCTAAAAAGAAGTTGATGAGTGCCCGCTGAAACCGTGAACCTTTTCCTTTGTAAACCGGAAATCCGGCGCCAGTCAGTTTTACTCCCAACTCGAAATCAATCAAATCGTATTTATCAGCCAACTCCCAGTGCGGTAATTTATCCGCACCCAAAGCTGGTTGTTCTCCTCCAGTTTTCACCACTTCATTGTCTTGCGGTGTTTTGCCGGCCGAAACCAGGTCGGCTGGCAAGTTGGGAAGCTGTACCTGCAACTCATAAACCTGCTCATCAATTTTAGCAAAATCCTCATCCAGTTGTTTGATGTTCTCCTTCAGTTCCGAAGTTCGTTCTTTTGCCTGATTGGCTTCCGTTTGTTTTCCGTCGCGAAACAGTTGCCCAATCTCGCGCGATAGCTGGTTCATTTCAGCCTTGAACTGATCGGCTTTCACCTGAATTTCATTCTTGGCTTTGTATAAATCACTAATCTGTTCAACGATGGCTGACGCATCAAAATTCTTCTTCTTCAACTTTTCAACAACCAACTCCGGGTTTTCCTGGATAAAACGTAAATTGAGCATTTCTGAACGGGTTTAAATTTTGTCGGGCAAAGTTATAAAATAAAAAATCTCCTGCCTTAGCAAAGACAGGAGATTCTCCTAAACATATCTTAAAATCGTTTAGTTTTCTGCCGCCACAATTGGTTCAACAGAGATATACGATTTGTTGTCTCTTTTCTTTCTGAAAACAACAGTTCCATCAACTAATGCAAATAATGTATGATCTTTTCCCATACCAACATTATTATCAGGATGATGAGAAGTTCCACGCTGGCGAACAATAATGTTTCCAGCTTTGCAAACCTGACCGCCGTAAATTTTCACACCAAGTCGTTTACTTTCCGATTCGCGTCCGTTTTTCGAACTACCGACACCTTTCTTATGAGCCATGGTCTAATGTTTTTAGGGTTATCCAATAATATCTTCAATCTGAATCTGAGTCAAATACTGACGGTGACCATTTTTCTTCTTGTAACCTTTTCTTCTTTTCTTTTTGAAGACAATTACTTTGTCACCTTTCATGTGTTCCAGTACTTTGGCACTCACTTTTACACCTTCTACTTTTGGTGTTCCGACTTTTACACCGGATTCATCTTCAACTAAAAGTACATTTTCAAACTCAACACTTGAACCTGCTTCTTCCTGAAGACGATGAACAAAAATCTTTTTGTCCTTTTCTACTTTAAATTGCTGTCCTGCAATTTCTACAATAGCGTACATGTTGTATCTTTTAAAATTCCCTCCGGCAGGCGGAAACATGGTAGTATTCCTCTTTTTAGAGCCTGCTCGAAAACTTCGGACTGCAAAAGTAGATATTTTTTACTGACAAGCAAAGATTCCTTGATCTTTTTTACTGAGTCTAACTGAATTACAATTGTGATGGGTAATTTCAATTAAATGAGGATTTAAGAAACAGGCTCGAATTTTAATGAAACACTAAAACTATTGTTATATTTGCTTGCAAACATTGCTGATGTTCTATTTTTATGCAGAAAAAAAAGCTAAATATTCTTGGACTCTCAGTTAGTCAAACACAATCAGGAGCTTACGCCTTGGTTTTAGCCGAAGAAAATGGCGACCGTCGAATTCCCATAATCATTGGACCAGTTGAAGCCCAGTCGATTGCCATTCAGCTGGAAGGTTTGAAACCACCACGACCATTAACGCACGATTTATTTAAAAACCTGGCATTTGCTTTCGATATTAACGTTTCAGAAGTCGTTATTTACAAGCTGGAAGAAGGTATCTTTTATTCTGAACTGGTTTGTACGTTGGATGAAGAAGAAGTCCGCATTGACTCGCGAACTTCTGATGCCGTTGCGTTAGCGCTTCGATTTAAATGTCCGATTTACACCAACGAAGATATCCTGGAAAAAGCCGGCATTGTTATGGACACCGAAGGAGAAAATCCGGTTGAATTTGAAGATCGCTCCAGCGAGTCTGGTTCAAGAAGCGAGTTTGAGAGTTATACTGAAAATGAGTTGAAAGAAATGTTGAATGAAGCAGTCAGCAATGAAAATTATGAGCGTGCTTCCAAAATCAGAGATGAGCTAAACCGTCGCAAGAAATAAATATCTGTCGGAAAATGAACAAATTTTTATTCCTCATCCTGGCAACATGCTGTTTGTTGACCACCCTCTCCTTCTCAGCTTATTCAAACACTCAAACAACCAGCAAAGACAACTTTATTGTGCAGGAAGATTCCGGCAGGAACTCGAATATTTTAATTGATCGATCCGCAGAACAGGCTTTTAGCCTCACCACAATTTTTCGCGGATTAATGGGCATGCTGGTGCTGGTTGGCCTCGGCGCATTGCTCTCCAAAGACCGAAGAAATATTCCGTGGAAGACCGTTGGCATCGGATTGATTTTCCAGATTGTGCTCGCACTAGGTGTTCTTTATGTTCCTTTCATACGTGCAGGCTTCGATTTTTTTGGGCAAATTTTCGTCAAAGTACTTGATTTTACCAAGGCAGGCAGCGAGTTTTTGTTTGGCACCCTGGTCGATTTCGATCAGTTTGGAATGATCTTCGCCTTTCAAATTTTGCCAACAATCATTTTCTTTTCGGCACTGACCAGCCTATTATTTTACTGGGGAATTATTCAGAAAATCGTGTGGGCCCTGGCTTGGGTTTTTACAAAACTCATGAAACTCTCTGGGGCTGAAGCGCTTTCAGTAGCTGGAAATATTTTCCTGGGGCAAACCGAATCGCCGCTGATGATCAAAGCTTATCTGCCAAAAATGAACAACTCGGAAATCATGCTGGTGATGACCGGAGGAATGGCGACCTTGGCTGGAGCCGTATTAGCTGCCTACATTGGCATGCTCGGTGGAAACGATCCGTTGCTGCGGCTCGAATTTGCCAAGCACCTGCTAACTGCTTCGGTAATGGCAGCACCCGGCGCGGTTATTTTTTCCAAAATCATGGTGCCCAACCCCGACACCGTAAATAAAGACATTGAAGTTAGCAAAGACCGTATTGGCAGCAACGTGCTTGATGCCATCACCAACGGAACGTCGGAAGGACTCAAGCTGGCGGTAAATGTAGGCGCCATGCTGCTGGCTTTCCTTGCTTTAATTGCCATGCTCAACTTCACCTTTGGCAAAATTGGCGACTGGACCGGATTGAACACACTGATAGCCCAGGGAACAGATGGCCGCTTCAACGAACTATCGCTTCAATTTTTAATGGGGTACTTGTTTGCGCCAATCATGTGGCTCATTGGCGTTGGCCAGCAAGATATTCTTTTGGTTGGACGACTGCTGGGCGAAAAGCTTATTCTGACTGAATTTATTGGGTACATCAGCCTTTCAGAGCTGAAATCAGCCGGACAATTTGCTGAGTACAAATCCGCCATCATGGCTACCTACATCCTTTGTGGATTTGCCAACTTCGCTTCCATTGGGATCCAAATCGGAGGCATTGGAGCGCTGGCTCCAAACAAGCGGGTCACCCTCTCGAAATACGGCATGCCAGCCTTAATCGCCGGCACACTGGCCTCGTTGATGTCGGCCACCATTATTGGGATGATTTTAGGGTAGAATAGAATTACCCTGTTATCTTAAGTTACACACGAGCATCAAAGTCGCGCAAAAACCTCATTTTTAAGTACATAGACCATCATGCGCGATGCCACTCCGTTTGGCCATGAGTATCAAATACCCCCTCCAAATTGCGATTCAAAGGTTACATCCGGCTTCATGTTTTTTAATACCTAACAATCAGTGTTTTATTAACGTAAGACTTGATATAAAAATCATTCAAAACTTTCTGTTATGAAAAACATCAACTTAATATTCGGATTTTTCATGTTGATCTTTCTTGTCTCCGGTTGTAACAACAAGCCCGTAATTGGACTACTGATGGATACAATTGAAAGAGAAAGATGGGCAAAAGACCGGGATCTCTTTGTCGAGAAAGTCGAGGAACTCGGAGGTTCTGTAATCGTTAAAGTTGCTGATTCAGATGCTTCAGTCCAGTTTCAGCAAGCACTCGAATTATTCAATGAAGGTATTGACGCATTGGTGATTATTCCGGTTGACAAAACAGTGGCTGCCGGCATTGTGAAAACAGCCAAAAAAACCCAGATTCCGGTATTGGCCTACGACCGGCTAATTTGGGATTGCGACCTGGATTTCTACATTTCAACAGACAACATTCAAATCGGAGAAAAACAAGCTGAATATCTGGCAAAAGCAAAGCCCGAAGGCAACTACGTGCTTATTGGCGGGCCAACCAAAGATAACAACTCAGTGCAACTCTACCTGGGCTGGATGAATGTCCTGCAGCCATTGATTGATAAAGGTGATATTGAGATCACATCCAACAGTTTTGTGGAAGAATGGGAGCCGGAACAAGGCTACGAGATCGTCAAAAACCTGTTGGAGGCCGGAGAACAAATTGATGCCATCATAGCCGGAAACGATGCATTAGCAAGTGGAGCGATTCAGGCTCTGCACGAATACGATATGGATGGAGAAGTCCTCATTGCCGGACAAGATGCCGACATCAACGCCATTCGAAATATTGTCTTTGGAAACCAAACCATTACGGTATATAAGCCCCTGGAGTCCATGGCTTTTAATGCGGCGGCCGCGGCAGTCAAGCTAGCAAAAGGCAAAGATCCAACAGACAACATGAGCTTCACGGTTAACAACGGACACCGTTTGGTTCCTGCCATCCTGCTGGAAGGACAGGTGGTGAATAAACAAAACGTAAGAATGACCGTCATTTCTGAAGGTTTTGTTGCCGAGCAGGAAGTATTTGAATGATATCGTACCGGTCATTTAACGAAAGAGCGTGAGCATTTTTGCTTGCGCTCTTTTTATGTTCGCCCGCCAATTGTTTATAAGTTTGCCTTTCCCTGTTCAACCAAAAAGCTTAACTTCCCCATTTCAAAAATTGACAGGCAGAATACGAACCCCTTGGAGGAACAATCATGAAGCAATATCTTGATTTACTGGATCATGTAACCAAGCATGGTATTAAGAAAGAAGACCGCACCGGCACCGGAACGATCAGCGTATTTGGATACCAAATGCGGTTTAACCTGGAAGAAGGCTTTCCGGTATTGACAACCAAAAAACTTCATCTAAAATCCATCATCCACGAATTACTGTGGTTTTTGGATGGCGACACCAATAACAATACACTGAAAGAAAAAGGCGTTCGGATATGGAATGAATGGGCCGACGAAGATGGCAACCTGGGTCACATTTACGGATACCAGTGGCGCTCGTGGCCAACGCCCGACGGCAAGCACATTGACCAGATTTCGGAAGTGGTGCAGTCCATCAAAAACAATCCCAACTCGCGCCGGCTAATTGTCAGCGCCTGGAACGTGGGCGAGCTTGACCAAATGAACCTGCCCCCCTGCCACTTGCTGTTTCAGTTTTATGTGGCCGATGGCAAACTGAGCTGCCAGCTCTACCAACGGAGCTGCGATGTGTTTCTGGGAGTGCCTTTCAACGTTGCATCCTATGCTTTATTAACCATGATGATGGCCCAGGTTACGGGTTTACAACCTGGCGAATTTATTTGGACCGGTGGCGATGTGCACATTTACCAGAACCATTTGGATCAGGTAAAACTACAGCTAACCCGTGTCCCGAAGAAACTGCCACAAATGAAAATCAATCCGGATGTTCAGTCGATTTTTGATTTTAAGTTCGAAGATTTTGAATTGACCAACTACGAAGCTCATCCACACATTCCGGGCAAAGTTTCGGTTTAACACATACGAACATTCGGGGTTTCACTTCAAGTGAAGCCTTCAATTAATCAATAGAACCCATGATTCACGAAAATATTTCCATTATAGTAGCCATTGCCCAAAATTTTGCGATTGGCAAAAACAACGATTTACTGTTTCACCTGCCCAACGATTTAAAACACTTCAAGGAAATCACTTCGGGGCATACCATTATTATGGGCCGCAACACCTTGCTGTCGCTACCCAAATGGCCTTTACCCAATCGTCGCCACATTGTGATCAGTGACCAGATAGACGACTGTTTTGACGGATGTGAAGTCGTTTCGTCGATTGAAGAAGCAATTGAAAAAGTAAAAGATGAAGCCGAAGCATTTATCATTGGCGGGGGCATGATTTACCGGCAATTTTATCCGCTGGCCGGAAAACTTTACCTAACCCTTGTACACCAGGATTTCGATGCTGATGTTTACTTCCCTGAAATTAACTACGACGAATGGGAACAGGTTAGCCGGGAAAACTTTCATGATGAGAAAAATGGGTTTGACTATTCCTACATCAATTTGAAGAGAAAATTAACCCAAGTTTAGCCAGCTTGAAAAGTCACACGTAACTTTGAATGAAATCACGTGTGACTCTGGTAAAAGTCACAGTTGACTCTCGATGGTATCACACGTGACTTTTACAAATGGCGAATTTTCCACTAATGGCCGGAAATAAATAGTACCAATTAATACATTAATTTCCCCAAGTTGTCGAAGCGTTTTTGGTAGTCGGAAATGGCGTGCATCATTACTTCGCAGGCTTCATCAGCGCCATAGGTATGGGTAATTTCCGTTTCGTTGTCTTTTCCCGGCATATCCTTGTATGTCAAAAAGTAGTGTTTCAAACGTTCAACCACAATCGGGGGAAGATCCTGAACATCCTTATAGCCTTCATAGACAACATCGTTGTTGAGTATGGCGATGATTTTATCATCAGCCTCATTGCCATCAATCATTCGGAAACCACCAATGGGCCTGACATCAACCAAAATATCACCGTGCGTAATGTCTTTTTCAGTCAGTACACATACATCAATCGGGTCACCGTCGCCCTTGATACCAGTTTTCCCTGTCTTCTGCATGCAGTATTCGCCTACTTCATCGCCACAAAATGTTTGTGGAATAAAACCGTATAAAGCAGGCACCACGTTCGAATACTTTTGAGGACGATCCAGTCGCAAATAACCGCTGTCTTTATCAATTTCGTATTTGACTGTATCGGTTGGAACCACTTCAATAAAAGCGGTTACCTTCTCGGGGGCATCTTTCCCAATGTACACACCGTGCCATGGATGTGATTTATAACGAAGCCCCATGAGCCGGCCAATAGGATCAGACATTTTATCAACCATATGATTTTCTTTATCAGTTTAGAAATTAAAACCTCGAGGAATCCAAAATGTTTCGAGGATTTCACATTTTATGCAAAATTAAAAAAGCCTGTTTGTTATTGAATGATAACAGACAGGCTTTTCGTTTTATTTAACGAATGTTTTATGTTTTTAGAAACTCCGACACGGCCCTTCTTCCAATTCGATCCACCGCGACGACCTGAAATTGATCGTCGGGCTGGCTATCAGAAATGCGAAAGATCATCTTTTCTTTGGTAACCAATGGTTCATGCTCCAACACAGAAACTTTTTGTCCATTCTTCAAAACTTCGTAATGGCTAAGTGGCTCGTCACCTGCAAACGCCATTCGCCAGGAAACTTCCACATCCATTCCTGCCTTTTCGATACTCACATCATTCGGCGCGCTCAACTCATGCCTTTCAATCTGAAAATAATTGGCTTTTCCGTCTTTGGCCTTCAATCCCAAATCCTCAAGCTCACGCCGTTCCAGTTCCGACAATTCATTCGGTCCAATTTGCGCGGCATAAAAGTTCTGAACCAACTGGCATTTCATCGGATCATCATCAATTTGACCAATGCCAATAATCGCAGTATGCACGCCGGGTGTCGTCAACGAATACTCAACCAACGGTCTGCTGGGAATCGCTTTGGTTCCCACCCGCCGGACAACATCAGCCGGAACATTCGACCACTTGGCTTCTTTATCGTACATAGCCCCATCGGCAAATACCTTCATCGCAATCACACCCATATTTTTTGCTTTGGCCAGCGGAATGGCGTTATACTGCATGTTGAACATCCGCCGGTCGTTTACATTGATAGCAATCAGCATGGCATCCAGCAGATCGAAACGATCGCGTTGAATCATCTCCATCATGACCGGGGCGCTGTAGTGGCCTGAAAAGCCAATGTGCTTGACCAGCTTTTCATGCTTGGGATTGAGTCCGGTCAAGTTGGTTCCGTCACGATAATCCCGCAGAGCAACAAAAGCGCCAAACTCCCCATCCGGATCAAGCGGTGTTTCCAAGCCTTTGTATAAAACATCCACTTCTTCCATGAAATTCAGGTTGTGGGCCAGAATCATATCCACATAGGCGCCTTCGGGATAGTTGCCTTTGCCATCGCCAAACAGTTGCGACAGCGAACGCTTCAAATCTCCAATGGCTCCCATACCATGATCTCCGTTGGTCCAATTGCGAACGGTATCCGAATCTGAAGGGAAATTATTATTCCCCCAACGGATGTGTGTTTTGGTCGTCAGAAAAATCGACTTCCTCAGGTTCTCATCGTAATTTTCGTCTCCTGGAATAAGATTCAACTTGCGGAATGCTTTGCCAAAATTGGTTTGGCTGGGGCCATACAAGTTGGAGGTGTCGTAGTAATTAATCCCCATTTGAAACGCCTTCAAAATAATGGGAACAGGATCAACATCGTCCGGTGTCCATTGGATGGAAGCCTGACCTCCCAAGCCAAGCGTTGTGACTTCAAAATCGATTTTACCAAATTTCCGCTTCATCGGAGTGGGGAGCTTGCCCAAAGCAAAATTATCGAGCGGAAGTAAGGTTGCTCCCGCTGTAGTTGCTGCCGACAAGCGAATAAAATTTCGACGATTTAGTTTGTAAGGTTCATCTTGCTTCATGATTCTTAAATTTTACGACTAAAGGTACGTTGAAAAATTGAATTTGTTTATCGGGCAACTTTTGTTTGAAAACTAAAACCACACTGAAAGAATCATTGAACAAACCGTCAAGCTGGTCCCGCCGCTAAGCCCAATGACAAGTGGCGCACAGTCTCTTTTTTCCAAAAACATAGGTTCATTTCCCTTCATTTTCATTAAAAATCAACACAATACAACAACACCTGACATTTGGAACTCAAACTGAAATTCATTAGTTTCGCCCCATATGAAATATTTATTGACCCTGCTTTTTGGTTTCTTTTTCATCCAGTCATGGGCCATATTGCCTGATCCCATTCAAATTTTCTACAGCGATTCGTTCAACATTCACCGGGCACAATTGCATGATAACGACTATGAACACCGAGCGCTTGCAGAAAGTTACCAGGAGCAGGCGCAAATTGCTATGAGCTACTACCCTGAGCTGAAAGGAATCGATATTGAATTTGTACGGAAAGACATTAAAACAACCATGGCCGCCCGTCCGGCAATGGATTTCATTTTCAGAAAGAAGGAAAACCGGAAATACAAAATTTTCATCGACACCAGTGTCAAAAACGAAAAAGGCCTGCTTTTGAGCGACGTTCCATTCAATGCGCAAGTAGGCATCATCGGGCATGAATTGGCTCACGTGGTGGATTATGAAGAAAAAAGCGCTGTGGGAGTTGTGTTCACCGGCATCGGCTACCTGTTTCACCCCTACCGGAAAAAGCTGGAACGAAAAGTTGATGAAATCACCATTGCACATGGATTGGGGCACCAAGTCATGGAGTTTTCTTCTTATGTTTTGAATGAATCCAACGTTTCAGAAAAATACAAAAAGTACAAACGCAAAATCTACTACAAACCGAAACAGCTCAATACCTTGATGTCGGGCTATTCGATTTATTGAATTGAATCAATTTCCCCAGTTCTCCCTGTCCAAACTCCGATGTTGAATGGCTTCGGAAATGTGATGCGCTTCAACCTGATCAGTCGCTTCTAGATCGGCAATGGTTCGGGCAACGCGTGAAATCCGGTCGTAAGCCCGGACTGAGAGCCCTAGTTCTTCCATTGCATTTTTCAGCAGAATATTACTGGCATCATCCAGCCCCACGTAGTCGTGAATTTGGCGGGACGACATTTGTGCGTTATAAAAAATACCATCCATTCCCTTGTTTCGCTTCGATTGGACTTTGCGGGCACGAATCATCCGTTCGCGGATCACCTCGCTGTTTTCCGTCTCCGCCAGCCCCGTTATTTTTTTGAAGGGCAACCGGCACTACTTCCAGATGCATATCAATCCGATCGAGCAGTGGACTCGAAATTTTGCTTAGGTACTTGGGAACCATCCCCCGGAGCGCACACGCATTCTTTGGTTGTGTGATTGTAATAACCTCAGGGGCCGGGATTCATCGAAGCCACCAACATCAGGGAATTCATCCCAAAAAAAGCACTCCATTGTGGACCAGCAAGATTTCGTCCGGCTGTGGATAAGTGCCGCCACCAACACGAGCTACGTCGGTTTCAACACTTATCGTCGCGGCATCAATACCATGAACTGCTGCAGCAAAGGTTTTGATCATCATAGAAGTGGAATTTAAGTCTAACCTCTAGACAAAACATAAATTCAAAACCATTGAGACTGAATTGCAGATTTTCAATCTGTTGTTCATTTTTTCTATCTTTAATCTCGAATCTAATCAAAAAAGTATGCCCCTGAAACAGAAACTTTACGAGATTATTTTTGAAGCCGACACCCCAAAAGGGAAGCTTTTTGACGTTGTCTTGCTGGTCATTATTTTAATCAGCATCCTTTTGGTTTTGCTCGAAAGCGTTCCCTCCATCAATGCCCGGCACCTCGATTTGCTAAGAATTCTGGAATGGGTGATTACAGGCATTTTCACCGTAGAATACGTTGTTCGGATTTTCGTCGTCAAACGTCCGTTCCGATATGTGACCAGCTTCTACGGAATCATCGATTTTCTAGCCGTTGTGCCCACTTATCTGAGCCTGATTTTCATAGGCAGTCAAAGCTTGGCGGTGATTCGTGCCATCCGGTTGTTGCGGATCTTCCGGATTTTCAAACTGAACCGTTACACCATGGCCGGAAAAAATCTCAGCCTGGCCATGAAAGCCAGCCGCGAAAAGATATTTGTATTCCTTTTCTTCGTAATTAATGTCGTGCTGATCGTTGGCACCCTAATGTACCTGATTGAAGGACCGGAGAATGGATTTACCAGCATTCCAACCGGTATTTACTGGGCCATTGTGACCATGACGACTGTGGGGTATGGCGATATATCACCGCAAACCCCAACCGGACAGCTACTGGCCAGTGTCTTAATGATCGCAGGCTATGCTATTATCGCCGTCCCTACTGGTATTGTGACTGCCGAGATGATCCGTTCAACAGACCACCCAAACACCCAGGTTTGCCCACATTGTCTGCACGACAAGCATGAGAGCGACGCCTTGTTTTGTAAAAAGTGTGGAGAGAAACTGAATTAACCGGTTATCGCATTTGTGGCTTGAATTTGCATCGCATATCTTTTTGCCTTCGCTCTTTCATCGTCTGGCTTGATTTTTGTAATTTTGCAAGTCAATCAATAATTTAAAATCATGATCGGTAATTTTTTTCACTTACCCAACCACCGTCGTTTCAGCATTCCTTTCCGCTATTACGATCCGGAAAAAGAGGAAATGCAAAACCGTGAGGACCGGATTAAAAAAGAGTTGGGTATTCATGAAAAAAAGGCATTTGACAAAAACTACCGACCCAATATTCGGGGGCAGTTTCGTCAGGCCATGGGCAATTCGTCTAAAACAGCCTCGGATGCCAGACGCCGTTCCAACACCCGGTTGATTACGCTGATTGTTGTGTTATCGATTGCTGCTTACCTGTTTTTAAAATTTTAAAACTCTTCTGTGTCAGATATCATTCAACTACTTCCTGATTCGGTTGCCAACCAAATTGCTGCAGGAGAAGTTATTCAACGACCTGCATCCGTTGTCAAAGAATTGGTCGAAAATGCCATTGATGCCGGAGCATCACATATCAAAATAAATTTGAAAGATGCCGGGCGAACACTCATCCAGGTGAGCGACAATGGCTGCGGCATGTCGGACACCGATGCACGCATGGCCTTTGAACGGCACGCCACGTCGAAAATCAAGGCTGCCAGAGACTTGTTTGCCATTCGCACCATGGGTTTTCGTGGCGAAGCACTGGCATCCATCGCTGCCATTGCTGATGTGGAACTGCACACCAAGCAACATGATCAGGAAATTGGCACCATGATCCACATTAGCGGGTCAAACGTGCTGAAGCAGGAAGCTACCAGCTGTGCCGACGGCACCAATTTTCTGGTTAAAAATCTATTCTTCAACGTTCCTGCCCGGCGTAAGTTTTTGAAATCGAATGCCGCCGAATTAAAACACATCATCAACGAAATCCAGCGCGTGGCTCTGGCGAATCCGGATATTGCCTTTTCATTGATTCACAACCAACAAACGGTTTATGAACTGGGACAGGACAACATTCGCAAGCGGATTGTCGCCCTGTTTGGAAAGAACAGCACACAAAATCTGATTCCGGTAAACACCGATACCAGTCTGGTGAAAATAAGCGGCTACATAGGGCAACCCAAGCATGCCCGAAAAACATTTGGCGAACAATTTTTTTTCGTCAACAAGCGGTTCATGCGGCACCCGTTTTTCCACAAGGCAGTGATGCAGGCTTATGAAAAGATTTTACCGCCCGATAGCATTCCCTCCTACTTTTTGTTTTTCGAAGTGAATCCAGAAAATATCGACATCAACATTCACCCCACAAAAACAGAAATCAAGTTTGAAAATGAATCGGCCATCTGGCAGATGATAAAAGCTACCGTTCGCGAATCGCTGGGGAAACACAATGTAGTTCCCTCCATTGATTTTGACCAGGCGGGCAGCCTTGACATTCCGGTAGCACCCAAAAATACGGGTGATATTCGCCCGCCACAAATCAAGATCGATCCCACTTATAACCCGTTTGATTCGGAGAAGAAACAATCCGGGAGCAGCTCTTATCCTTCATCGCTAAAGAATCAATCTCAAACCCAGTACTGGGAAAAACTGTACCAGGATTTTGAAAAAGACCAACCATCTGACGAGTCTGAGGTTTCGCAATTGGAAGAAACATCGGGGGAAATTCGGCACGAAGAACCATTCTCCGGAAAAACCTTCATCCAGTTTAAAAACAAATACATCCTCACTCCGGTAAAATCGGGACTGATGGTGATTGATCAAAAGCGGGCCCACGAACGCATTCTCTTTGAAAACTTCATGGCTGTCATCGAAAGCAACGAAACGGTCAGCCAGCAACAGTTGTTTCCGCACACCTTCGATTTGAATGCGGCCGATGCTGAGTTGCTACGCTCGGTTTTGGACGATTTGAAAGCGCTGGGTTTCGACATTCGTGATTTTGGCAACAACAGTTTCATCATCAATGGCACCCCGGGTATGCTGGACAATTCGTCGCCCTTATCCGTTATCGAAACCCTGCTGGAGGACATGAAAAGCTCAGCCTCAGACCTGAAGGAGAAAGCGCGCGAAAAAGTGGCTGCTTCGCTTGCCCGGGCTTCGGCTATTTCGTATGGCTACAACTTGAAGCAGGAGGAAATCAATCAATTGATTGACCAGTTATTTGCCTGCTCAACACCAAACTTTTCGCCCACGGGCAAGCAAGTGTTAACAATTGTTCCTATTGCGCATTTCGAAAAACTTTTGAAGTGACAAATTGTCTATAGAATTGTTTACTTTGTATTGAAAACAACTTTTGGCGTGGCTCTTGCAGCCAGCATCTAAATTTTCAACTATGCAGAATTTCAGACCCAACTTAAGCTCAATACCTCCGGTTGTCAAAAACCTGATCATTATTAACGTGCTGATGCTTTTAGCGACTTACATCATGAGCATGCAAGGCATTGAGCTAAGCCGGATTCTTGGCCTTCATTACATTGCGTCGCCAAAATTCGAGCCCTACCAGATTGTTTCGCACATGTTTATGCACGGCGGCTTTACGCATCTTCTGTTCAACATGTTTGCCTTGTGGATGTTTGGCCGGATTTTGGAAAGTGTTTGGGGCCCGCGGCGGTTCTTTATTTATTACTTTGCTACCGGTCTGGGAGCTGCAGTCTTACACACTTTTGTCAATTGGATCGAATACCAGTCGGTTACAGCACAAATGTCGCCCGAGCAGATTGATTTGGTTATGCAGAATGGTGCCAATATTTGGATGCAGGGAAAAAACTACACCGACCCTTTAATGGGTAAATTGAACCTCTTACTGAATGTGCCGACTGTAGGAGCTTCCGGCGCAGTATTCGGCGTTTTACTGGGCTTCGGAATGTTGTTCCCCAATACGCAGTTGATGTTACTGTTTCCACCTATCCCCATCAAAGCCAAATATTTTGTGATTGGCTACGGGTTGATCGAATTGTATCTTGGCTTGTCGCGTCCGGGAAGCAATGTTGCCCACTTTGCCCACTTGGGAGGGATGCTTTTTGGGTATCTGCTCATTCGTTACTGGAACAAAAATACGCGAAACTTCTACTAATCTGTGACTATGAGTATTATCGACGAAATAAAGGAGTCATTCAAAAAGGGATCGGTACTTACCCGTTTGATCTATATCAATTTGGGGGTATTCCTTTTTATCCGCGTCCTCAACGTTTTCTTTTTTTTACTGAACAAGGATTTCTCGCTGGTGAACTGGCTTGCTCTTCCAGCCGACATCAACCAACTAGCCTACAAACCATGGACGTTGATCACCTACATGTTTCTGCATTTTGACTTTCTGCATATCCTTTTTAATATCCTTTGGCTGTACTGGCTTGGCAAAATATTTCTGTTCTACTTCAACTCTAAACAGTTGGTGGGTATCTACATTTTGGGTGGCATAGCCGGCGGAATCTTTTTCCTCGCGGCGTATAATTTGTTCCCGGCATTTACTGAAATGGTTGTTTTTTCGAGGCTGCTGGGAGCTTCCGCATCGGTTATTGCCATCGTTATAGCAGTGGCTATGTGGGCGCCAAATCACACCATTAACCTGTTGTTCATAGGACCGATTCGAATGAAATACATTGCCTTGGTCTCACTGGCCATGTATGTGATTGGCATTGCTTCGTCGAATGCAGGCGGAAACCTGGCACACTTAGGTGGCGCGTTCATGGGGATGCTCTTTGTGTTGCAATACCGGAAGAACAATGACCTCACCAAAGGCGTATCGAGTATTTTGACTAAAGGAGAAAAACTTTTTAAGCCCAAACAAAAAATCAAGGTGACTTATAAAGGAACAACAGTTGACGATGTTGAGTATAACCGTCAACGAAACCTGAAACAAGAAGAAATTAACCGCGTGCTTGAGAAAATCAGCAAATCGGGCTATGACTCACTAACTAAGGAAGAAAAAGAACTGCTTTTCAAAATGGGCAAATAAATTAGGTTATGACCGAGCATGCTGTCCATATTCCTGATTTAAGCAGCGAATTTTCGTTTCGTACTTCACGTAGCAGTGGTCCGGGAGGTCAGCATGTCAACAAAGTAGATTCGCGCGTGGAGCTGCGTTTCAATATTGAAAACTCACAATTGCTCACTGATCAGCAAAAAGAAATTCTTCAGGAAAAGCTGACCAATAAACTAACTACCGAAGGTGACTTGATCGTTGTGAGTCAAAAAGAACGTTCGCAACTACGCAACAAGGAGATTACAATTGAAAAGCTTTATGCGCTTCTTGCAAAAGCCCTTCGACCGGTCAAAAAACGAAGAGCAACCAGGCCTACACGTACATCGGTCGAAAAACGCATCACCTCCAAAAAACAAACCGGAGAAAAGAAGAAATGGCGAGGAAAAATTGATTTGTAAAAAGCGATTGATGCGATCTCGAGAAACCGTATCATTTAAATAGACAAGCTCATGAAACTCCTATTAATCACTCTATTACTACTGAATGTCAGCATGAGAACTCAAGCCCAGCATATAAGTCCACACCAACTTAAAACAGGCGATCTGCTGTTTCGGGAAACCGCGTCAAGTAACTTATCGCAAGCCATTGACCAGGTTACTCAAACCGACAAGCAAACCCACTTCTCGCATGTTGGGCTGGCAGTAGTTGAAAACGATTCGGTTTATGTATTGCACGCCAGCCCTATTGGCGGCACCTGCCAGGTTTCGTTAACCGAATTCTCTCAGCCTGACGGAGATTCGGCACTGGTTTCAATTTACCGTTTGCAGACCCGATATCAAGCCACGATTCCCAACGCTATTGCGCAAGCCAAGCGTTTACTGGGAAAACCTTACAATTTCAGCTATGTGCTGTCCGACACCAGTCATTATTGCTCCGAGTTCATTTACCTGGCTTTTGCACACGACTCAATTTTTACATTGAATCCCATGACTTTTAAAAATCCTGAAAGCGGTGAATTTGATTCCACCTGGGTAAGACACTACGAAAAGCTAACGATGGAAATCCCGGAAGGCCTTCCCGGCTGCAACCCCAACGGCATGGCAGCCTCAGACAAACTAAAACACCTGGGAATTTTACAGCTAGCCTCACTCACTGAATTGCAGGAAAGCAGGTGAAGATCAGACTAACCGCATCTTTGCACACAACCTACGAATTCCTGAATAGAGCCCTCAAAGCGCAAGAACAGCCAGCAAGTCAACGATTGTCTTCATACAAGGGAAGTTCGACATAGAATGTGGAACCTTTATCCATCTCCGTTTCAAACCAGATGTTACCACGTGCATTTTCAATAATTTTTTTTACAATAGCCAGGCCAAGTCCCATTCCACTGCTTTTGGTTGTAAAGTTGGGCTGAAACATCTGCTGTCGAATGTCCTCCGGGATACCCGTGCCATTATCCCGAACAGAAATCACAGCCCTATCATCTTTCTTTGTCAGAACAACCCTCACTTTTCCACTTCGCTTAGGCGGAATTGACTGGATAGCATTTTTTATCAGGTTAACCATTGCACGCGAGACCTGTTCCTGGTCAGCATAAACCAGCAATTCTTCCTGTTCTTCCAGCTCCACTGACAAGTCAATGTAGGTGCTTGATTCGAACAGCTCGGTTACTTTGGTCAGCTGCTTTGCCAAATTGAAAACCTCGTTTCGAGCTTTTGGAATTTTGGCAAAGTTGGAAAACTCTGTTGCAATATCCGACAAAGTATCAATCTGCTCAATCAACGTTCGGGTCACCCGGTTAAAATACTCATCAAAGTGGGCTCCCTTCTCATTTTTAGCTCGTTGCAAGTATTGAATATTGAGTTTCATCGGAGTCAGCGGATTTTTGATCTCGTGAGCCACTTGTTTGGCCATTTCGCGCCATGCCAGTTCCCGTTCTGTTCGAGCCAGCAACTCGGCACTCTCGGCCAACTCTTCCACCTTACGATTGTATTCCTTAATCAAGGCGCCAATCTCATCATCACGCTGGTAACTAATTTGCTCGTTCTTTTTCACCAGTTGAATTCCCTTCAATTTTTCACGCACCATGCTCAACGGGCGTGTAATTTGATTGGCAAGCAAAACAGCGACAAGCACGCTGGCCAAAAACAGCAGCACATATAAATTGATGAAAGCGACAATGAAGGTCGAGATTTCCTGCTTCAGCTCATCACCCCGCGTAAAATAAGGCAGGTTGATAAAACCCAGGTAATCGCCCATGTCATTAATAATCGGCTCATAAACAGACAGATAAGATAAATCACCAATCCGTTCAGGTTGCGAGTAGCTTACCTGGTAGTTTTCAATCAGCTCGTAATACGCTTCCGCATTCATCCGGTTCGAAATAATGCCACGCAAATACAGCTCGGGACGCGACGAAGCGATCAACTCGCCATTCACCCCAAAAATATTGATATCCGTACGAAAGACAATCGACAACTTGTTCAACTCACGCCACAGCCAATCAACTAAATCGGGCGACAACTCATGCACGTCGTTCAGGTTCATCCCGATCTCTTCGCTGATCGACTTCATTTTCTCGTTCAAATCATCCTGATGCCGGTTCTCATATTCCTGAATATTGTAATAAATTGTACCACCTGCCACAACAAACAGTGACGCTAGCACCACCGTGATGATTGCCGCTTGTATTTTGAATTTCAAATCATAGAGTTTCGCCTTCTTCCGAAAAGATGAATTGCCACCAAAAACAACAAGCAGGATAAACAAAAAGTAGAAAACAAAAAGGTACGGAAAGGAAATCAGGTAGTCCATCACCTCAAATGTCTCACCGCTAACGATAATAAAATTACCCTTTCCCAGATCGTGAATCAAATGATCGTAACCATCCCACCTGGCAAGAACAAACTCCGAACTGTCAGTCTGGACATCATACGAGTCGATGTAGTAATTATACTGGTAATCACCACTCAGTGTCACCAGCTCGTGATTAAAATACTTGGCATACGAAAAATGGCGATAGCGATGCGGTTTGGCCATCGACCGGTCCAGCAGCAGTTCGGGAAAACCGGCTCCTTCGGGAAGCAGTCGTGAATTAAGCTCAAAAAACACCGATGTCCCAAGTGAATCGGCCGTCAAGGGGTAAAAGATCCGGCCCATGTAAGAAATCCGCCCGTTCAGGTTATCCATAAAGTAGAAGTTGGTTCCCGGAATCCGGGTTCCTGAGGTCTCAATCATCTCCTCAAAAAACGGAAAGCAGGGAACCCACTGGTTTTCCGGCTCAACCAACAAACTATCGGAACCACTGCACAAAATAATATCCAGCTCGTATTTCCGAAAATAGCCTCCAAAATACTGTCGCTCCAGGTAACTCTCCAACTCTTGGTAAGTGGTTGATAACAAATAAGGAATCACAGAATCGATGCTCAGCTCCTGCTGAATATCCGTCAGAAAAATCTCGGCAGCCGGATCATGTTCCGAATTGAGCGTAACAGTCATCAACTTCTGGCTTTCTATAGTACGCTGCTGGTTGAAGTATTGAATATTAATCAACGTAAAAAAAGCAAAAAGCGATACAAAATAGATGATATACGAAATGGAATGCTTTTTTAAGTGCGTATTTTCGAGTGCAAAAATCGAAAAATTGGTCAGTAAAAACAGGCAAATCATATACAGATAACTGTTTTTATAATGAACCGCCAAGCCAACAAATACGGCTATCAATAAAAGATGCCCCCAGAGAAAGCGCTTTTTTGAAAGATAACGCATGCTGGATTCTACAATTTTTAGGTTGATTAGAAAAGCGGAGAAAAAGAGCAAGGCAATAATGATAAATCCAACCACACTATACTGATCCACATCGTCAATCCGGTTCAATTGAAAGGAGATACTGCTATTCTGAATAAGGTTTCCAATCAGATAGTTGGCGAACAGATAAATGAATAAACTAAACAGGTAGGCTGAAAAAATCTCCTTCCGGTTTTGCCCCTTCGAATAGGAAAATTCCTGGACAAAATTCATGCTCCAAAAAAAGAACAGAACCGCCAACACGAGTAAATCACCCAAGGAAGGAAGCCAAAACGAATAGGCGTAAAGCGAGGGACCAAACAACTCGAAAGCATAGCCCAAACGGGGTATCCGGAACAAAATATGAATCCAGTAAAACCCAAAAAGTGACAACCCCAGGATGATGACCCGCATTAAAAAATCTTCGTGCCGGAAATGCAGAACCATTTTCCGTATAAAAACCAACAGGAATATAAAAGCCAACACAAATAGGGCAGCCGGAAGCAAGAGCTGGGCATTGGTACATTTTATTTTTCCGGCCGGAAGTACCGAGAACAAATAATTACCCACTTCATCTCGCACCGGAAGATTATAGGCTGATTTTTCACGTTGAATAACGAAATTCTCGGGCAAAACAAAAGGCTCAGCAAACTCATTCCTGATGTATTGATTCTCGATGCTGTAAACGTCCTTGATATGAATTAAACCAATCACGTTCAGCGTATCCACCTGCCGATTGATGCCCAGGTAGGTACCGTTGGGTAATGCCAGCAGCTCCTGTGTTGCCATTTTGCTCGAAAACCGGCTGGTAAAAGCAAAGTGATTGTGTGACCAATAAATGATCTCATTGCCCTTCAACACCACAAACCCAAGTCCCTGATCGGGGTACAACGAAGAATAAGGAAGAAATTCAGCCTGAAAATTCCCGTCAAAGTCAGCACTGGTCATGATTCGTTCGATCTCGTCCAGTTGGTCGCCTAACACTTGTTTTTGTTCGTGCAGTTGCCGTTCAAACCGATCAATTAACTTCACTTCCGGATGATGATGCAGAACATGATGCTCAATGAAAAATGCAAAGACAAAAAAAGCAAGTGAGAGAATAAGGAAACTGTATTTTTTAATGTTTTCCATAAGCCGGCTTAAGATCAATTATTCGTGATGGTATGGTTCGCCCTTCAAAATGGTTAATGCCCGGTATAATTGCTCACTAAAGACAAGCCGGACCAACTGGTGCGAAAAGGTCATTTTTGATAAACTCACTTTTCCGGCAGCCTTCTGGTAAACTGCCTCCGAAAATCCGTAAGGCCCTCCAATAACAAAAACCAGGGTCTTCAGTCCACCAAGCATCTTCTTCTCCAAAAATCGTGCAAATTCTGTCGATCGAAATGTTTGTCCCTGCTCATCCAGGAGAATCAACTCATCACCGGCTTTAATCTGGCCCAAGATCAATTCGCCTTCCTTTTCCTTCTGCTGCTCTTCCGATAACTTTCGGGTGTTTTTTAGATCCGGAATAACCTGATATTCAAAAGGAAGATAATGCGGAATCCGCTTGTGATAATTTTCAATCCCATCGCTTAAATAACGCTCATCTGTTTTTCCGATCACAACCAATTTAATCTTCACTATACGCGGTTTAGGACAGCGGGAGCTGCCTGTTTCTATTATTTGTCAAACTTAAAAGCACAAGTTAAATATCAACATTCTAACTGAAAAGAAGTATCTTTTGGCCGTATAAAAAATCGTTCACTTACTGATCAGCCATTGTCGTCCTAAAATTGCTAACTTTACAAAGTTATACATCCGGTTCTATACTTGCAGTATTTTGGTACAGTTTATGCATAGGGACAGGGCGTTTAAATAAACAGAAAATGAAAAATCAATGGATTAAAACCGTAATTCCGGCTTTTGTATTTTTCTTTGCCGGAATCATGAGCTTTGCACAGGTTCCGGATGAAGTGATCCTGAGCCTGAAAACCGGCGATGCATCCACGCTGTCCAACCATTTCAATGAAAACATTGAGTTGGTAGTTTTGGACAAAGACGATGTTTACAGCAAAGAACAGGCCAAGCAAATTGTCGCCTCGTTTTTTTCGAACAATTCGCCACAGCGTTTTGCCATTATTCACCAGGGAGGAAAAGAAGGTGCGCGATATGCTATTGGCAACCTAACAACATCGACCGGTGTTTTCAGAGTTTATTTTTTATTGAAGGAAAAAGGTCAAAAAGCCTACATTCATCAGTTACGAATTGAAAAACAATAAGCTGAATGGTCGTCAGCAACCGAAGCCATAAGATTAAGCGTTTCTTTCTCAAACTTTTAATCCGGGCCAGAAAAGTCAGCTTCCCCGGCTTCAATGAAATTGCCCTTTACGATGTCGGCGTTTTCTTTTACCGCAGCATTGTCCAGGGCTCCATTACCACGCGGGCATCGGCCATTGCTTTCAGCTTTTTTCTGGCGCTTTTCCCAGCCATCATCTTCTTATTTACTCTGATTCCTTACATCCCAATCAAGAATTTTCAGGTGGAATTATTCCTGCTGATACAGGAATTACTACCTCCTTACGCTTTTACAACCGTGGAAAAAACGATTCAGGACATCCTGACCCGCCAACGGGGCGATTTACTGTCACTTGGTTTTTTTATGGCTTTAATTTTTTCGACCAACGGTCTGGCCAGTATGATGAGTGCTTTTGATGCTTCGCTGCACTCGTTTAAACGCCGAAGTTGGCTCAGTCAAAGGCTTGTAGCCACCATGCTGCTTTTCATCTTGTCAATTCTAATCACTTTGGCCATAACCTTGATAACCGGTGGCCAATTTGCGATCGACTATATGGACAGAGAGGGACTTTTAAACGATACCTTCACCTACTATCTGCTGACTATCGGAAAATGGGTGATCACCATTGCCCTGTTTTTCTTTGCCTTTGCCTTTTTATACTATTTCGCTCCGGCAAAAAAAACACGCTGGCGCTTTATCTCTCCCGGCGGAACTTTGGCGACCATCCTCGGTCTTATCACGATGGTTGGATTTAGCTACTACATTACCAATTTTGGACAATACAACAAACTTTACGGTTCGATCGGAACCTTGTTGGTCGTTCTGCTGCTTTTTTACCTGATGTCGCTAATCCTGCTCATTGGCTTCGAACTGAATGCCAGTATCAACGAAGCGCACCAGCGAGCCCAGGACGATTAGTTTACCCCGAAAAACCATCATTTCATCGAAAAGCTGCTCGTGCTTTGACTTCAATTCGTAAATTTGAGTTTTAAATTAACTCAAAAATTCACTCCCTATGCAATCACATGAAATAGATTACAAAATTATTGGACACGACGTTCAGTTGGTTGAAGTTGAATTAGATCCGGGTGAAGCGGTTATTGCCGAAGCTGGTGCCATGATTTACATGGAAGACGGCATTAGTTTCGAAGCCAAGCTGGGTGATGGTTCCAACCCGCGCGCCGGATTTTTTGACAAGGTATTATCAGCCGGATCACGTATCATTACGGGCGAATCACTTTTCCTTACACACTTTGCCAACCAGGGCTGGGGCAAAAAGCACGTGGCTTTTTCGGCTCCTTATCCAGGCTCCATCATTCCCTTGGATTTAGCCATGATGGGAGGCCGGATCATCGTTCAAAAAGACGCTTTTTTGTGTGCCGCACTCGGCACAAAGATCGCCATCACCTTTAACAAACGCCTGGGTGCCGGCTTTTTTGGTGGCGAAGGATTTATTATGCAAGAATTGCGCGGCGATGGGAAGGCCTTTATTCATGCGGGCGGAACGGTGATTGAACGACAATTGAACAACGAAGTTTTGCGGGTTGATACGGGCTGCATTGTCGCCTACGAACCCAGCATCGATTTTAGTGTGGAGCAATCGGGAGGCTTACGCTCGATGGTGTTTGGCGGCGAAGGAATTTTCCTTGCTACTTTGCGGGGTACCGGCAAAGTTTGGTTACAGTCCATGCCAATCCGCAAATTGATTGCCGAACTATCGCCACGCGGCGGAAACCAGCGAAAAGAATCAGGCGGATTTTTAAACCAGTTTTTGCAAGATTAACAGGCAACATCCCACTCCAATGAAACAACTGATTACCCTTAGCTTTCTGCTTCTATTCATTTTTTCGGCTCCGGCCTATGCCCAAAAATCGAAAGAAAAGTCTGGATTTAAAGTGAGCTATGCTGCCGTTCATAACGGGACAGAATTGCCCGGGCGCGGCTTGACTTTAGTCTACTTCGATGAGGTTGCCTATCTTTCTGAACCGGGAGATCAAATTCGAAATTTCATTGACTACAGAAACAGCCAAACCGTGACCATTTTAAATTACGAGAATGAGCTTTTTAAAACGCTCACCTCGTTCGATTCGCTTCCGCAGCCAAAACCCGGCGACAAAACCGAAACCATTTTGGGATACGACTGCCAGCACGCGAAACTTTCGTCGTTTTCGAACTCCATTGAAGTCTGGTACTCGGATAAAACCGGAGCCAAAGGTTCGCCCTACCAGGCGTATTTGCCCGACACAAAGTCGCTGGTTTTAAAAGTGACCATCAACGGAAGCCGCACGCTGCTCGCCAAATCGGTTGAAAAACTAGACAAGGATTCGGTTCCTGGCTATCCGTTTAATCAGGCTAAAGAAGTTTCAGCAAGCGAGCTGGAGGAGCTGAAAATCAAATCACGCTACACGATCCTTTCCGTTTTTGAGAACGAGATCATCAATTTTGAGAACCTGCAGGATACATACGAAGGACAAGAATTGGAATCGAACCGGACTTACCGCTTTTCTAAAGGCAGCGTGATCTTGAAAAGGATTACGCTGCCCGAAAGTTGGCTAAAGGGCGGACAGGTATTTACCAAACTCAGTTGTTGGTCCAATGGCGATGCCTACGACCGAACCGGCTCCGTTTTTGCACTGCCCACGGCTAGTGATAAAAAATCCATGCTCGATGCGCTTCAAAATGGGCTGGATCAATTGCCGGTTTTCATCGACAACGAAGGAGGGCAATACCAGGGGATTACCAGCACACGAAACTACGACAGCCCGATTGAGCTCATGCGCTTTTTCACTTCGTTTGGGGTAGGCCATTTTAATAAACTCCGCGAAATCAATAATTACGCGTGGGAACACGAGGCTACTTACAAGCAGGATATAACTTCGCTTATTCCTAACGATCAGGATGAGATCTGGGTGGGCGTTTTTATCGGCAACTATGATCAGGGCGGACACAAAGTCAGCTTGGAGCTCAACTTTTACCCCTCGTTTGGCGACCGGGAAGAGCCGGTTCATTACATTCAACCGCTGTTCTACACCGTGAATATCATGGAAATGTCTGGGCAGAATTACGGCCGCTTATTCAGAAACGATACCTTGTCGCTGGAGTTTGAAGTGCCTGCAAACGTAGAAAACCTGCAACTGCTTTACACCTCAACCGGGCATGGCGGCTGGGGTGGTGGCGATGAGTTCAACCCAAAACTCAACGAAATTTTCATTGACGGTGAACCCTTTTACAAAGTAGTTCCGTGGCGAACCGATTGTGCCACTTACCGCCTGTACAATCCGGCATCGGGTAACTTCGGCAATGGCATGTCGTCGAGCGACCTAAGCCGGTCGAACTGGTGCCCGGCTACGCTCACTCCGCCGTATGTTATTCCGCTGAAAAACCTTAGCCCCGGCAAACATTCACTCAAGGTGGCGATTGATCAGGGTGCCGATGAAGGCAACAGCTTCAGCCACTGGAGCATTTCGGGTGTTTTAAGCGGCGAATTTGCAAACGAATAACCCACCGGCCCGGCACTAAAAGAGCCTGTTCAGCTATCCAAGCCGGGTGGTGAAAATCAATCAATCTCGGGTTAAAGCTTGCGCACGTGTGCAAATTTATGTCGACACGTGCGCAAGTCTTCTTCATGTTTTTGCTCAGGTATGAACGATTAGCGAAACAGATGAAGCCGTTACGAAAACCTATTTCTTTCTGAAAAAGATCTGCAGCGGAACACCCGAAAAGTTAAAATTCTCCCGAATCTGGTTTTCGATGTAACGCCGGTAAGGCTCTTTCACGTACTGTGGCAAGTTGGCAAACAGGGCAAACGATGGAGTTGGACTTGGCAACTGGGTCACATATTTTATCTTGATGTACTTTCCTTTGATCGATGGCGGCGGATAACGTTCGATGGCTTCAAGCAACACCTCGTTGAGCTTGGAAGTTTTCAGCTTTTGCTGGCGGTTTTCGTACACTTCCACAGCTGCTTCGAGCGCTTTAAAAATCCGCTGCTTGGTTAATGCCGACATAAAAATGATTGGAACATCAACAAAAGGAGCAATCCGTTCGTGGATTTGCTCCGTAAATTTTTTCACCGAAGCATTGTCTTTTTCAATCAAATCCCACTTATTCACCAAAATGACCACGCCTTTCTTGTTGCGTATCATTAGGTTGAAAATATTTACGTCCTGACTCTCGACCCCACGTTCGGCATCAATCAGCAACATACAAACATCGGAATCTTCGATGGAGCGAACCGAGCGCAACACCGAGTAAAATTCCAGGTCTTCATGCACTTTGGCTTTTTTACGCAAGCCTGCCGTGTCAACCAGATAAAAATCATGCCCATATTTGGTGTAACGGGTATTAATGGCATCGCGGGTTGTACCGGCTATTTCGGTCACAATGTTCCGTTCAACACCTGTCAATGCATTGATAAAAGACGATTTTCCAACATTCGGACGGCCAACTACGGCAAACTTTGGAATCCCTGTCTCAACTTCGACTTCTTCATTTTTAACGAAATTGGCCACTACTGCATCCAATAATTCACCTGTTCCGCTGCCAGTCATCGCCGAAATACAATACAGGTCACCAAGGCCTAGTCCATAAAACTCATGCGAATCCATGATCCGCTGGTGGTTGTCCACTTTGTTAACAGCTAAAAAAACCGGCTTTTTGGCACGGCGCAAAATACTGGCAACCGCCTGATCCAAATCCGTGATCCCTCCTTCAACATCTACGGCGAAGATTATCACATCGGCCTCATCAATGGCCAGATGCACTTGCTTACGAATCTCTTCTTCAAAAATATCTTCCGAATTCATGACGTAGCCTCCCGTATCAATCACCGAAAAATCTTTTCCGTTCCAGGTCGATTTCCCATAATTCCGATCACGGGTCACGCCCGAAATCTCGTCAACAATCGCTTTCCGGCTTTCCACCAAACGATTAAATAGTGTTGACTTGCCCACATTGGGTCTTCCTACAATTGCGACTATATTGCTCATTTCTAATTAAATTCCAAATTTAAAATTCCAAATTCCATCCAACAGCTGGCTGACACGTTTCAAGGTGCAGAGGACAAGCTCACACGCCCTATGCCACTCGCTCCAGGCTATTGAAAGTCGTATCCAAAGTTCCCCAGCATCCGGTCTTTATCACGCCAGTCCTTGGACACTTTTACATACAACTGCAAAAATATCTTCTTTTGAAAAAATTCTTCCATGTCCTTGCGGGCCATGGTGCCCACCTTTTTTAGAGCCGCTCCCTGGTGCCCGATGATGATTCCCTTCTGGCTGTCGCGTGCTACATTAATAACACAACGCAGGCGCAAAATCTTGTCTTCTTCCTTAAACTCCTCCACTTCCACTTCAACCGAGTAGGGAACTTCTTTCTGGTAATACAACAAAATTTTCTCGCGAATGATTTCCGAAACAAAAAAACGATCATTCCGATCAGTCAATTCATCCTTTGGGAAATATGGTGGAGCTTCGGGCAGCAATTCAAGAATGCGGTCGAATATTGGCCCGATATTAAATCGTTCGGTCGCCGAAATGGCAAACACATCGGCAGCCGGCAACAGGTTTTTCCAATATTCGTATAACTTCATCACATCGCCTTGGTTCGAAAGATCGATTTTATTAATCAACACGATAACCGGCGCATTCGACTTCCTGATTTTCGCCAGGTATTCTTCATTTTTGTCTGGTTTTTCAACCACATCGGTGACGTACAAAATCACATCAGCATCAATCAAGGCTGTGTTTACATACTTCATCATCGATTCCTGAAGCTTGTAATTGGGTTTCAGAATACCTGGTGTGTCGGAATAGACTATCTGAAAATCTTCTCCGCTCACAATCCCTTTAATGCGGTGGCGAGTGGTTTGCATCTTTTTAGTAATGATTGACAAACGCTCGCCCACCAGGGAATTCATGATGGTTGATTTCCCGACGTTCGGGTTTCCTATGATATTTACAAATCCTGATTTATGTGCCATTTATTTAAAAATGAAGTGTTTAAAAACGGCGCAAAGATAAACAATTAATTGAAGAAAGCTCATGTGACAGCAACACATCGACGCATTTAAAATCTGAAAAGATTGCCCCTTACTTGCCTATTTATCCTATTGTGGCTGTCAATCGTTGCCATTCATGGTCGTTTTATTGTCATTGATCGTTTCAAAACAGCCTAACGACAATTGAATAACTTCTTAATAACACGAGGTCATCTTACGGATATTGATAAAACCTGAAATTAGCGACACGAACCCAGTGACTTTAACGGAACGTGCATCTTAACGCTTAAATCGCCAGATCGAGTGTAATTTTCAGAGCCAGGTTGTCTTGAAACGAATCCAAATGATAAGGCCCAAACCGATAAAAAGCTCCGGCTCCCAATTCGAACAAGCCGACCCGAAGGAGTTTGGCAGCCAACAATCCCGCTTCGTAATATCCCTTCGAAATGGATGGATATTGAAGGGCAAAACCAGCCTGTTGGTCGTAGGAAGAAGAGCCAACTCCGGCGTTGAAGGCCAACAGAATATCAGGACGAACCTCCTTATATCTGAAAAGCAAGGAACCAAAATTGTGACGAAAAAACAGAGCCAGCATTTCATCGGTCACAAACTCATTCACGCGCATGGTAGCAAACGAAGTTTTGTTGTCAAGCGAAAGCAGGCGAGGTCGGGTCGTAGATAGTCCGGCTCCCAATTAGAACAAGCCGACCCGAAGGAGTT
>SWCA01001646.1_pt1 | contig 41777 bp, 47 predicted proteins | sample 4692961 | NCBI WGS metagenome assembly SWCA01 (sample SAMN10267275, study PRJNA491770) | bioreactor metagenome | isolation source: DHS bioreactor inoculated with | place: Japan: off Shimokita Peninsula
TTTTTTTGTAATATCTTATAAAATAAAAAATCCCCGTTCTTGACAAATGTCAAGGACGGGGATATATCCACGTGGTACCACCTTGTTTTACTGCGCACAGTCTCTTCTTTTAACGGGAATCCCGGCATAAGTTTTTACCCCTATGCAGCTTCAGGTCGGATTCAACAATTCTTATTATGGATTCACACCACCCATCCACTCTCTACAAATAAGATATTATTTACTACTACCCTTCTATGCTTTTAATTTTTTTAATTATATTAAAAGCTATTATATTTCCCTTTGTATTTTAAGTCAATATTTAAAATTTATTTTTATATTAAAATTTTATTTTAGCGATTCTCTATATTTGGTAAAATCTCATCAATTAAATCTAAATTGCATTTTTTATTGACATAGTGACTACAGTTTTGACATGTACTGCTATTATTGCCAACAGCAGATGTGAATTGTTTTTCCATTGGATTATATTCGCTACAGGAAGATGCTATTGCTTGTAATTGATTCATACTTAAATTTTTCATGATTTTTCTCCTTCCTTAAGATTTTCTCAAAATTATTTTTTACAAAAATCTTAAGGAATATACACACTATATAATTACTGCTTCTCTTTTTAATAATTTATATTTTTGAAAAGAGAGATTTACTAATGATTTATCTTGACTATAAGTAATCATTTCAAGAGCCTCTTTTATTTTATAAAATCCGCCATCTAAAAATCCATATTCTTTATTTATCTTATATTCATTATTAACGGATTCCATGATATACCATATTATCTCATTGCATACAGGTGTCTTTCTACTAATAGAGTAAAATTCATAACTTGTTTGTCCTGCAGTAGATAAAATTTGTGCAGTCACTCCAGCTTCTTCTTTTACTCGATTCACAGCTACTTCTGTAGGCATACAAGGCGCTTTAATAATTCCTTTTGGTAATATCCACTCATGTTTTTCATTTTTTAATAATAAAACTTTATTTCCGTAAAAAACTACTCCTCCAGCGCAATTTCTAAAAAGCATTTTAATCATCCCCCTTAGATTTTTTTTTATCTATCTGGTTATACTATTACTATATGTACAAAGGAGGATTACTATGAAAATAATTTATCATGATGTTGGAGGTGCTCATTCTACTGCCATGGCTGCTGCTATTCATTTAAGAATCCTTCCAAATGATAGAGTGCCTTCCACAGAAGAAATAATGGATATTGGTTTTTTTGACACTATGGAAAAAAAAGATCGTGGAAAAATTTTATATAGAGGAAAAGATGAATTTGGTAATGAAGTGTATACTCTAGGAAGACAATTCAACAAAGAGCTTGTATTAAACGCTGTAAAGGATGCTTATACCTTAGGAGGTGGACATTTAGAAGAAGTACTCTTAATAGATACGATGAATACTGTAAATATCCTTATGAAAATAGGTGGATTTTCTTCTAGAAGGCTTCATCTTGTATCTTTTGGTAGGCCTATTGTTTTAAAAGGATCTCAAAATAGTTACCCCGATGTAATTAAATTAGTAGAGGATACCAAGGGGAAATTACGTTCCCATTAATATCCTCTCTCTTATGATTTCAATAGCTTCTAAAAATGCTCTTTTCACATATTCCTTTTCCTTTGGATTTTGGATTAAATTTTTTAATTTTTTTAAAGATACTTCATTTCCTATTCTCCCTAAGGATTTTGCTGCATATTGTCTTACTTGTGGCTTTACATCCAATAATCCTCTATGTAAAAAATCTAAGCTTTCTATAGATCCAATCTTCCCCATGGCAGAATAAGCCATTCTTCTCACACCGCCATGAGGATGATTTGCATTCATATGAATCACCTTTAAAAAACGATTATCTTTAAGTTCCCCACTTGTCCATATTAATACCATTAAATCCTCTGCATTTTTTTCTTGTAGAATTCTTTTATATATATTTTTTTTAAAATCTTCTAAATCTAATCTTTCTAAAGAATAAATAAATTTCATTCTGTTTTCTTTATCTAATTCAAGAATATGATGAATTCTATCTTTTTCTTCTTTTTTATACTTTTTTAGCTTTTCTTTTGCGCGAATAAGATCTTTATTGACTTCTTCCAGTGACATATTTCTTATTTTGCTAATTTGAGGAACATTCTTTCCTTCTTGATATAATAAATAGGTGATAAAGTAATTTTCTAGATGATCGATATTTTCCCAAATTATATTCAAATCTTCCATTTTACTTTATTATATACTCCTCATATCTTCCATAATCAGATTCATCGAATGTAACCTCTACATAAATTCCATCTTCTTGATACTCAAATTTTTCTACATTATTTTTATTTTTAATCGTATTGAATATATCTCCTCTATAATAAGGCAGTAATAATTTAACAGGATACAAACTTCCCATGAGCTTTTCTTGTATTTTATTTAAGAGGGCATCTAAATTATATCCTGTTTTGCAGGATATAAACAAAATATCCTCATCCTTTTTCGCATTCACCTCATAATCTAATTTATCACACTTATTAAATATGGTAACCATCTTTTTATCCAATGCATTAAGTTCCTTTAATACCTCCAGGGTGGTACTCATTTGAAGATCATAATTACTATTAGAAGCATCTACAACATGAAGAATCAAATCTGCATATTTTACTTCTTCCAATGTAGCTTTAAAGGCTTCCACTAGATCATGGGGAAGTTTACTTACAAATCCAACTGTATCTACTACCAAAAATTCTTTATTATTTGGAAGAAGGGCTTTTCTTAAAGCAACATCTAAAGTTGCAAATAACATATCTTTTGAAAAAACAGCTTTTTCTCCACTGTATTCTTTATGGGTTTTTATGATTTCATTTGTAAGGGTAGATTTTCCAGAATTGGTATATCCAACTAAAGCTACAATTGGAATTTCCGATTTTAATCTTTGCGATCTTTGTACATCTCTATTTTTTCTTACTTCCTTTAATTCTCTTTTTATATCCGTTATTTTACTCAATATATGCCTTTTATCTATTTCTAGTTTTTGTTCTCCAGGACCTCTTGTCCCAATTCCTGCACCTGTCCTTGACATTTCTTTTCCTAATCCATATAACCTAGGTAATCTATATTTAAGCTGTGCTAATTCCACTTGAAGTTTTCCTTCTTTTGTTAAAGCCCTTTGGGCAAATATATCGAGTATCAGTGCAGTTCTATCAATTACCCTTACCCCTATTACCTCTTCTAAATTTCTTATTTGTGCACCAGATAATTCATCATTGAAAACCACTAAATTAATATCTAAGGTTTCACAGTAATTTTTGATTTCTTCTGCTTTTCCCTTTCCAATATAATATGCTACATCTCTTGCAAGCTTATTTTGAATAATTTTTTCTACTACTTGCCCTCCAGCAGCCTTAACTAACTCTTCTAACTCTTCCATAGAAACTTCTATGTCTATATCGTCTTGCTTTTTTAACATTGTAGTTATATTTAATCCTACTAATAAGGCTTTTTCTTGTCTTCTATCCATAAAAACACCCTTTCACTTTTCCTTTGTTATCTTATTATTATTCCAAATTTTTCTTTTTATTCTATTATAGAGAAGCCTTCATTTAGTGTAAATAGAAAAATAGAAGCTAAATATTTTTTAGCTTATATTTTTAGTCTTTTCTTAATTTTTTTAAATCATTTAAATATTTTCTCTTTTCTTTTATAAGATTAGATAAAATTTTATATCCTTTATGTTCTGTATCTTCTTCCTTTTTTACAAATCTTCCTTGAATATCGATAAAAAGTGCTAGAATTTGATTTTCTAAATCTATTGCATATTCTAAAAGTTCTTTTGTATTTGACACAGTAGGAGTAACTAATCTTCTATTGAATTGATTAATTAGAAATAAAATCTTATCATAGGTTAGAAAATCAATTTCTTGTGCATCTTCGTTTTTCATTTGACTTTTTAGCATAGTATAGCTCTCAACAGTTTTTTCCATACTCTTTATAAGAACACTTGTCATTATTTTCATTGCAGGAATTTGAGCATTACTATATCCAATTTTCTCATATATTGCTATTCTTTTTTCTGCTATGTATATCGCCTTATCTATTAAATCAATTATAGTATATCCCACTTTTTTCTCCTTTCTTTAAAAATAAAACATATGAATCATTGCATTTCTATTATATACTAAAATCCCTTTATATATTATTTTTTATTAAAAAAACATCCTTAAAATAGGATGTTTTACTGTTATCTTAACATTTCTATAAATGCACCAATTCTCGTTCCTAATTGACCTGTATCCGTTTGCGAATAATCAGTTTCTAGTACCATATAAGGTATATTTTTTTCCTCATTTATGAATTTTTTTATTCTAAAAGATTCTACATTATAGGTGTGACAGGCTTGTAAAACTACTTCAATTACTCCATCCACTTTATATTGATCTATTAGCCTTGATAATAAGTCTAATCGCGCATCATTTGGTGTCATACAAGAGCATGGTATCTTTAAATATTTTTCTGTTAAAGCTTTTATTGGTTCTATATTTTCATTTACTAGCTGATCATTTGATTTGGCTGCCCCACAATTTTCAAAGCATACTACTACTGCATCATTTTCTTCTATACTCTTAACGATTTTTTCTTTTACTCCACCGATTGGACATCCAGTTATGAGTATTCGTTTCGCACTTTTAGATACATTTCTTACCCCTTTTTCATAATCATTTCTTATCTGCTTAATTAAATGAGACAATTCAATAATGAATTCTCTTTTATCCATTTTAAATTGGGAACCTTCTAGTACATTTATTAAATCATATCCCTTCATAGGAGGAGGACACAAAGTACTTAATTCATAAAATTCTTTTAATACTCTTCTTTCTTCATTACAAAGCTTTATGGCATCCTTTAATTCTTCTTCTGTAATTTTAAGATCAAATTCTTTTTCTAATCTGTTTTTTAATTTTACCATTTCATTTTCCCAAAGGGTAAAAGATTCTTCCTCTTCATAAGTTTGAGGAAGCTGCATAATATGCATTGGCTTTAATTCTCCTAAATATTCATACATTTTTTTCTTTCCATCGCAAGTGGTTTCTCCCACAAGTAAATCTGAAAAATAAAAGTAAGGGCACTTATCCGTTATACTAAAACCATAACTTGATTTAATAAGAGGACATAAATTTCTTGGAAGATGTTTCTCTGCATCCCCTATTGGCTCTTCGCTTGTTCCACATAAAGATACAGGAATTGCTCCCGCTGCCATGATAATCTCCTTTGGTGTGTAGGCACAATATATTCCAACTACTTTTTTCCCTTCTTCTTTCCATCCCTTTATTTTTAAAAATCCATCTCTTCTTGCTTCACTAAAAGTTTCAAAGATTTCTGGTAAGCTATTCATATCATTCTCCCTTTTTATACTCTTAAGTTATAAATTATCAATATCTAAAATTATACTAATAAATTTTATTTATTAACAATTCAAAAACTTAATAAAGATAAACTAGATAATAGTTTTTTTCTATAAAGCATTATACGAATAGAGATGAGCTGTTTCACAGACCCTTCTATTTTATTTTAAAATATACACAAGAAAGCCAAGCTCTTCTAGACTTTAAAGCATTTAAGTTTAGTAAATAACTCTTCCCCCCACTAGATATCTTTATAAACTGCTCATCCTGAAACACAAAATATTCTGTTATCGTTATCCAGCAATATTTAAATACACTAGATGTAGGATTAATATCTTCTTCCTTATATTTCTTACTAGGTACACCTACTCCTATAAATAAGGCTACTGGACTATTTTTTGTAAGACCCTCTTTTATATTTTCACAAAAATCTTCAAATAGCTCTTCCTCTGATGTTTTGTATAGAATCATGCTTTTACCTACCAAATTTATATTTTTCCTCTTTGCATAATTTTTAATTCTTTTTATAAAAAAGTGGTTATCCCAATTTCTAAATAGGGAAGGCGCTATTTCTTTATATAAATCCTCCATGTGTTTTTCAAAATCATCTTTTTTAAATTCTACTGTATTATAATCATATAATCCTTTACATCTTAAATATTTTGCAAAGTAAGCTGTAATATTCGCAGCTGCTACTGGAGCACATCCCCTTCTTCTTTGTTTTTTATCTTTATACCATTCTTTATTTCCACCAAAATATATGTCTGTATTTTCACTGATTTTTATGAAATCATTATATAACTTATAAATATCCTTAAATCCTTCTCTTTTATTTTCAAATTTCTCTAACTGTCTATTATACATGTTCATCCCCCATAATGAATTACATTATTTATAAATCTCCACAGGAATATTCATAGTAGTATATTGGCAAAAGTACTCTTATCCTTTAATACCTTCTATTTTCTATATCATATCTATTTCTTTACATTATTTGGTTACAAAATAGTTACAATTTATGTACAATAACCATAATTTTTGTCGATTTATCTATAACGAATAAAAACAGCAGAAAAAAATTTTGTCTACTGTTTTTTTATTTCTTAGCTATTTATTTTTTTACTCTCAATTAAACTATCTATTAAATCTACTAATTTATCTACATCCGGCTTACTTAATTGTAGATCTGCACCTACAGAGTCTCCTTTATGTTTTAAGTCATTTGTAATTAAAGAAGAGAATATGATTATAGGTAGTTTTTTAAGAATAGGATCTTCTTTTATTCTTCTAGTGAGGGTATGTCCATCCATTTGAGGCATTTCAATATCTGTAATCAAAACATGTACATCCTGGACAAAATTTTCTCCTTTACTTTGTGATAAACCATTTAGATAATTTAAAACTTGCTGTCCATCATCGAAAAATCTTAAATGCTTCAATCCTGCCTTTGTAAGGGTGTCATTTAGTACTCTTCTGATCATAGGAGAATCATCTGCCAATACGACTTTAATACTAGATCTATCTTTATATTGTACGTTTTCTAGTCTGCTTTCATTAATTCCAGATGCAGGATTAATATCCATCACAATTTTTTCGAAATCCAATAGCATGATTATTTTATCTCCTAAAGTAATATTTCCAATAACCAAAGAAGATTCTATAATATTATCTGGTTTTCTTATACTATCCCATCCAATACGATGTATTCCTACAATACTGTCTACACAAAAAGCCACTTTTAATTTGTTAAATTCACACAATATAGTCTTCATCTTTTTAATGTTACTATTGTTTATTTTTTCTAATACATATTTCATGTCAATTAGGGTTACTACATCTCCGCGAACTAAAGTTAATCCAGCAATAGCAGAAGATACATTTGGTAATTTTGTAATATAATCTACCTCAAGTATTTCTTTTACTTTTATTACATTAATTGCATAATGAATATCATTTACGATAAATTCTAATATTTCTACTTCTCCTGTACCAGATTCTAATAATATATTTGTTTGCATACTCATCTTATCACCCTTTATAATAGTTTATTGTTATAAACATGGATTAAGAAAATTTATATTTTTTATACCCTAATATCCATCTCTCTAATCTTATAATATTATAAGTTCTCAAAAATTCCAAAAGATTTTTTGCTATTTTTAAATAAATATTTTTTAAGTTATTTTTCTTTCTTTATATTCTTTTTCATCTCTATCAGCTTTTCGCAAAGTAACGTATTTCTCTTTACAATTTTGTTGTTTTGAATAGAAATTCCTATAGCTTTTTTATTTCCAATGGATATAAAAATTTTCTTTGCTCTCGTTATACAAGTATATAATAAATTTCTCTGTAGCATCATAAAATGCTGCATAGAAATAGGTGCAACCACAACAGGATATTCACTTCCTTGACTTTTATGAACAGTGGTTGCATAAGCAAGAACCACTTCATTCATATCTGATAGATCATATGGAATATCTATCTCGTCAAAAGTTATGATAATTACCTTTGTCTCCATATCTATATTTTTAATTCGCCCTATATCTCCATTGAAAACATTTTTATCATAATTGTTTTTAATTTGCATTACTTTATCCTGTTCTCTAAATTCTATTCCTCCATACTTTACAGAGATACTATTTGGGTTTAATATTTCTTGCAAAGCATTATTTAGATTTAAGGTTCCTAATAATCCTCTTTGCATAGGAGTAATGACTTGTATATCCTTTATCTTATCTATATTATAATATTTAGGTAATCTTTTTGCACATAGATTCTTTATATTTTCAACGATTTTCTCTGGTTCTTCCTCTTCTATGAAAAAAAAGTCTGCTTTCTTATCATTTTGTAAATTGGGATAGATTCCTTTGTTTATCTTATGGGCATTTGTAATAATTTTACTTCCTAAAGCTTGTCTAAATATTCGCTCAAGCTTTACTACATTTATAACGTTTGATTCTATCATATCTTTTAATACCTTTCCAGCTCCAACAGAAGGAAGCTGATCTACATCTCCAACGAATATAACAATAGTTTCATTTTTTACTGCTTTTAATAAAGTATTCATCATGATGATATCAATCATAGAAGATTCATCTACCACAAGAACATTGCAGTCTAAAGGATTTTCTTTATTTTTTTCATATCCATTAGGCGGTTTGAATTCTAAAAGTCTATGAATGGTTTTCGCTTCTTTTTTTGTTGTTTCACTCATTCTTTTTGCAGCACGTCCTGTAGGGGCAGCGAGAAGAATCTTTCCTCCTAACTCCTCCAATATATTGATTATAGCAAGGGTTATGGTTGTTTTTCCAGTTCCTGGTCCTCCTGTTAAAACCATAACCTTAGATCTTATAGCTGTTTTTATTGCTTCTATTTGTATCTCATCATAAGTTATTTTATTTTTTCTTTGAATATCCTGTATTTTACTTGTAATATCTATATTTTCATAAGGGCTTTTCATTTGAATAATTTCTTTTATTCTTGAAACCACTCCTTTTTCACTATTATAAAATGCAGGCAAGTAAATTGCTTCTTCCTCTAAAATAATAGACCCTTCTTTTATCATAGGCTGTATGGTATTTATAATAAGGCTTTCTTCTAAATTCAAAAGCTTTTTTGTATTCTCAACGAGCTCTTCCCTATAACCAAAGCAATGCCCATCATTTGCCATATCATTTAAAGTATAGATGATTCCAGCCCTACATCTTTCATAAGAATTTTCATTAAATCCCATGTGCTGTGCAATTTGATCTGCTGTCTTAAATCCAATTCCCCAAATATCATCTGCTAATCTATAAGGATTTTGTTTTACAATATCAATACTTTCATTTTTATAGGCTTTATATATTTTTATAGCATAAGAGGTAGAAATACCATGACTTTGAAGGAATAGCATAATATTTTTTACTTCCTTTTGCTCCTCCCATGCTTTCTTGATCATATCAATTCTTTTTTCACCAATTCCATCCACTTCAATCAATCGATCTACTTCTTCTTCTATTATTCTTATGGTCTCTTCCTTAAAATGCTTTACTATTCTTTTTGCATTAACTGGTCCTATTCCTTTAATTAATCCACTTCCAAGATATTTTTCTATCCCCTTTACAGTAGCTGGAAGTGTTTCTTCATATTCTACTACACTAAATTGTTTTCCATATTGACTATTAACTTTCCATTCTCCTTTTAATTTTACAACTGCACCTACATTTATTGTAGCTATATTCCCAACTACTGTCACTAAATCATAATATCCTTTGGATTTAATTTTTATGACACTAAATCCATTTTCTTCATTTGTATAGGTAATTCTCTCTACTACACCACTTAAATATTCCATATCCTTCACTCATTTCCAAACCAATCTTTGTTTCTTTATTATATCAGAAAACGAAATAACCTATTTCCCTTATTCACTATAGATTATTTTATCTTTTTATTTTACTATGTTATAGATGCTCTCTACTATATAATTTAATTTTTTTCTAATATTTCCCAGAGTAAAAATAAATTAAAAAATTCAACTTCACTCAAAGAAGTTGAATTTTTTATTAGAAAATCATAAGATATAGTGTTACTACCACTAATATCCCAGAAATTATAAAAACAGAATACGTTATGCTATTTATATTAAATCCAACTTTTTGAGATAACTCAGATATACTATACATCTTTTCCTTTCCATCTACTTCATGCTTTATTTGAAGTCCTGCAAATTCTCTTATACTAAAGGTAATATACTTTACTATATTTACTACTCCTCTATCAATTATACTAAATCCTCTAGAAAATATTTTATATACAAGTCCACATAGTGGTATATATACATGCTCCTCTAAATTAAACCAATTGAGTGCAGGATTAATATAAATTTTTTCTCCATTTTCATTTTTCATAAGATGTCTTCTTATAAATAATACATATATACTACATCCAATAAATATAGATACAAAAGAGGATTTCATATTTTCTAAGGTGTAAAATTTAAAAGTAAAGTCACCATGATCATTTATATTCAAATCATAGATGTACCTATTCATTACATGAATTAAAAAATTGGGTTTTATAGCAATAAATAGCATACTTATGCTTAATAAAATCATGGGAAATAAAGCTCTTTTTCTTATATGATTTCTATATTCACCTGTAAAACTTTTATTCTTTTCTATAAATATAGCCACAAATAATTTTAAAAGATATGCTACTGTAAAACTGCTAGAAATCACAAAAATCCATTCTGCTATCCAAAGCCAACGGGTATTATAAAGAATTTTCATTTCTGAAAGGGCATGATGCAATAGGGTTTTACTAATAAAACCATTGAATCCTGGCATCCCTATTACCCCTAATATTCCAATTAAAAACAATACTTTCAAAATAATCTTATGCCTTTTAAATCCTTTTATCTTATTTATACTGAATTCCTCTAATATCATATATATTACTCCTGCTCCCATGAAAAGCAGTACTTTAAAAAAAGCATGATTTACAATATGATAAATGCTCCCATAAAAAGCAATTTCTCCATGATCTTTTAAAAGTCCCATTAAAGCAACTCCCATGAGCATATATCCAATTTGACTCATACTACTATAAGCAAGAATCCTTTTGACATTCCTTTGAAATAAGGCTAAAAAACCACCAATAAACATACTAAAAAAAGAAAATATCAAAAGAATTCCCGAAAAAAAAGTGTCTTTATTCATAATGAAAACAGTCACAAGAATTATTCCATAAATTCCAACCTTTGATAAAACACCTGATAAAACTGCTGTAGCAGGAGTTGGCGCTGCTGGATATACCTTTGGAAGCCATACATGAAGTGGAAACATGCTTGCCTTTACCGCAAATCCCATCATTAAGGAAAACCCTATTGCATATTTCACCTTTCCTATTCCTATCATTTTTGAGGTCATCTCTCCTATATTTAAAGTCCCTGTATAATCAAATAGTAATAATATTCCCATCAATGTAACCATTCCACTGGCAATGGACATTCCTAAATAAATCTTACCTGCATCATGAGAATAAGCATCTTCATCATGTATTACAAGAACATAGGAGGTGAAGGCCATGACTTCAAAGAAAGTAAACAAATTCAATATATTTTCCGAAATAAATATTCCTATGGTACTGAATAAAGTAAGCATAAAAAAAGCATAGTATCTATTTCTTTTTTTAGACTTTATCAAATACTGAGTTGAATATATAGTGACTAAAAGCCATATGAAAGAGGTGATAAAAACAAATATATATCGAAGTAAATCCATCTTTAAGTAAAGACCTGTTCCCATAATGTGAGGAATAAAAATCTCTATAGGTTTTTTCAAAACTATGGGATATATCAAAATAACCAATATAAATTCAATGCTCGTTGTAATATATATCGATATATTTCTTGATTTTTCATTTTTTCTTCCGAGGAAATATCCCAATAGAGAACCTATTAATGGAAAGATTAATATTATGAGTAACCAAAAATCCTGCATCTACTAAGCCCCCTTTAAATTAATTCTCTAACCATATTTTGTATAAAACTTAATACTATATTGGGGAAAAACCCTAAAAATACAACTATTCCTGTAATAAAGACAATGGGAAATAACATTTTTATATTAGGATCCTTATTTTCCATCTTTTCATATTTATGTCCAGGGAAAAATGCAGTAACTACAATGGGAAGTAAATATAAGGAGGTTAAAAATGCACTTACAAGAAGTATTACAGGAAACATTGCTTTATTTGCATTGAGTCCTCCTAATGCTAAATACCATTTGCTTACAAATCCATTTGTAGGGGGAATTCCAATTAAAGATATGGCTGCTATGGTAAAACACCACATGGTGATAGGCATTTCTTTGCCGATTCCTTTCATATCAGATATATTTTTTATATGCTTTTGTATATATATAGCTCCTGCACAGAAAAAGAGGACTATTTTTATAAGGGCATGATTAATAAGATGCATTAGCCCTCCTATTAAAGCATTTTCATTCAGCATAATCACGCCTAAAAGAATATAACCTAATTGGCTTATGGTAGAATAAGCCAGCCTCTTTTTTAAATTGTCATGATGTAGCGCAAGTAAAGAACCCATTAATATAGTAATCACTACAAAAACACTTGCATATACATTTCCCTTTACTTTATCTATGATCTCTCCTCCAAATATGAAATAAGAGACTCTCACAATGGAAAAAACACCCGACTTGACAACTGCAACTGCATGAAGAAGAGAACTAACTGGTGTAGGCGCTACCATGGCAGCTGGAAGCCATGAATGAAAGGGAACAACTGCAGCTTTTACACCAAAACCTAAAAACATCAATAAATATATAATCAGCATAAGCTGGTCATTTTCAATATTTGCTTCCCTCAAAATACCTTTTTGCATAAAGGTTAAGTCTGGATAAACGCTATATAAAAGAATCATCCCTAAAAGAATAAGTGTGGCACCTCCAAAGGAATAGATTAAATATTTCTTTCCACTAAAGAAAGCTTCCTTGTTTTCTGCATGAATGACAAGGGGAAAGGTAGAAAGAGTAAGCAGTTCATAAAAAATATATAATGTAAGTAAGTTTCCAGAAAAAGCAATTCCTATGGTTATTCCAAGGGTTATTATGAAAAATGTGAAAAATCTTTTTTCATTCTCTTCATGATTCATATATTCCATAGAGTAAAAAGAAGTACATATCCACAGGATAGAAGCCAAAGTGGAAAACAAAATTCCCATTTTGTCCACATGAATATATATATTGATAAAATCATTTAATTTCAGAATTTCTACTTCTAATGATACGTTAAAGTAAAAAAAACCTATCATGATGATAAAATTTAAAATTACACCAAAAGCAATAAAATTATTTCTAGATCTCTTCTCTTTAAATTTTATTTTATTTAACATGATTGCCCATATAAATGGCAGTATTATCGGAAGAATGATAGCGATACTTTTCATTTCTTCTCTCCTTTCTTTTATACAATCCTTTCACAAGCCTTTATTAGGATATGGATAATAGGATTAGATAAAATACCTAAAATCACCATTCCTGAAATCAAAAACATAATGGGCATGATTTCTATTATAGTCTTTTCGTTTTCCATGTATATTTTTTCTTTCAAATTCTCCTTTCCAAAATACCCATTTATGATAATAGGAAAATAATATACTGCATTCAAAAGAGAACTGATTAAAATAACAAATAATAAATTAAATTTTCCTACCGCTATACTTGCAAGAGCAAAATTCCATTTACTTAAAAAACCTGGAAGAATAGGAATACCTACCATGGACAAAGCTCCTAATGTAAATAAACCTAAAGTAACTGGCATTTCTTTTCCTATTCCTTTTAAATCTGCAATTTTCTTCTTTCCACTCTTTTCGATCATAGCACCAACACTTAAAAATAAAGCAGCTTTCGTTAAAGCATGCCCTATGATATGAAATAAAGCAATAGCAAGACCAAAGGCAGTTCCAAGCCCTATTCCAAAAAAGATATATCCCATTTGAGCAACACTCGAATAAGCAATAACTCTTTTTATATCCTTTTGAAATATTGCAAAAATGGACCCCATAATCATTCCTACGCACCCAAGTAAAAGGATTAAATTAAGAATTGGAATATTTGAAATGATCGTACTTCCAAAAACTCTATACACTACTTTTAAATAAAGAAGAATCACACCTTTGACTACAAGAGAAGAAAGCATTGCACTAGAGGAAGATATTGCTGATGCATGAGCATCAGGTAGCCATATATGAAGAGGAAATAAGGCTCCTTTTATTCCTAATCCAATGGTAAAAAGCCCTATAGAAATTAAAATTACCTTTTGATAATTCATCCATACGGTTAAAAGTTCCTTATGCATAAAATCCATATTTAAATTTCCTGTGATGGAATATAAAAATGCAATTCCCATCAAAATAAGACCTGATCCCAAGCTACTTAAAATCAAATATTTTATCGTTGCTTTTACATTTTCTTTTTTATCCTTTACAATAATAATTCCACAAGAAGCTAAAGTACTTACTTCTATGAATACAAAAGCATTAAACAAATCATTTGTAAATACCATTCCAAGTAAAGAGGCTAAAAGGATATTCATTAAAACATAATATAAAGGAACTTTTTTATTGCTAATATCCTTTTCTATAGTATAGATAGAGTACCAAAGGATGAAAAAGGAAACTGTAGTAAATAAAATTCCCATAACAGCTTCTATTGTTCCAATTTGAAATTCAATTCCCCATGGGGATTCAAAGTGCCCCACCTTATATTTAAAGCTTGTATTCTCTCTTACATATAAGAAAGTAAATACAGATAATACACTAGATAAAAAAGTAGTATAAAGACTGATTTTCTCTACTATAGAGTTTCTTTTTATAAGGGGCATAGAAAAGGCACTGATCAATAACACTAAAATCATGAGTAAAGGAAAGCTTCTTATATACATGTTCTAAACCCCCCTTATTTTCATGATTTCATCAAGCTCTATTGTGTTATATTTTTTATAAAGCATAATGGTCAAGGCCAAGGCAAATGCAGTCATACTAACAGCTACTACTATTCCAGTTAGCATAAGAGCAGTTGGAATAGGATTGATATAAGCATTTGCTCCTTTAAACTGCCCTACAACAATGGGTGCATCCTTCCCTTTTACATATCCCTTTGCTATAAAAAATAAAAATATAGCCGTATCCATTATGTTCATCCCTATTATTTTTTTAATCATATTACTATGAAGTAGTAATGTCATAAACCCAACACCAAACAATATAATAGCACACACTTCTACATAGTTTTCTATTAATCTTTCCATTTTATATTTCTCCTTCACTAAATAAACTGTAAAGAAAGTATACTGTAACAGCAACAATAGCCCCTACAAATAGGTTTAAGGGTAACACATATCCTGCAGAAAATATTTTTCCACGTGTTCCCAAAGGTAAATTTGGAAGATGAAGCTCTAATCCTCCATTGATAAAACTATATCCTTTAATAATCCCATAAGAAATCAAAGAGAAACACATTATTTTCATTAAAGTCGTATATTTTAGCTTTTTCTCACTTTGTTCACTTCCCTTTATCATCCTATAAAGAATAAAACTTGAACCAATAATAGTTCCTCCAGCAAAACCACCTCCTGGTGATATATGTCCATTCACAATAACGTACATTCCAAATATTTGAATAAAAGGAATGATCCATTTGGAAACCTCCTTTAGTATTTTACTCTCCATTTATATCACCTTCTTTTCTCAAAACAAGAAGTACAGCCATTACACCTGTAAACAAAAGGGTGGCTTCTACAAAAGTATCAAAAGCCCTATAATCAAGAATAATCCCCGTTATTATATTTAAAGCCCCTGTCTCTTTTATTCCTTTTTCTAAATATCTTTTAGATACCTGATTATTCACTGGATTCTCTGCCTTTCCAAATTTGGGAAGCTCACTTATCCCTAAAAGAAGTATTCCTATGAATAAGGATGTTAAAATCACAGCAACAATTTTTTTCATTTCGATCCCCCTTTTATTTTTTTCAGGGTAAGTACAAATAATAGAGTAGTTATTCCAGCACCTACTGCTGCTTCTGTTATGGCAAGATCTGGGGCATTTAACCCTTGCCATAATATTGCCATAATAAGGCTATACACCATAAAAACAATTACTGCTCCAAGTAAATCTTTTATAAGAGAAACAGAAATAGAACATCCAATTAAAAAAAGAAGCATCATCATCATCAATATTTTCATTTTTCTTCACTCCATGCTTTATATTTACTTCTACTCCATTCTGCCCTTGTAATTAAATGGGTAGCTGTTGGATTGGTAATCCAAATAAAAACAATGATTAGTATTATTTTAAAGCTCGTAAAAGAAAAACCGCTGTAAACAACTAATGCGAGTAAGCTTAGTACAGCACCCAATGTATCACACTTTGCAGCGCCATGGGCTCTTGTAAATATATCTTTAAACCTTAATAATCCTATCGTTCCTACGAAAAAGAAAAAAAAACCTCCCGATAGAAGAATAGATATTAACACCATTTTCATCTTTTCTCTCCTCCTATTTTTTCAATTAAATTAGAAAGTCCTATGGAGCTAATAAAACTAATTAATGCATATACTAAAGCCACATCTATAAAATAATTTTCCTTCAAAACAAAAGATATAAAGGATATTAAAACGATTGTTTTCGTTCCAATAACATTGACCGCTATCAACCTATCTCCTGGTGATGGTCCTATGATCCCTCTTATCATGGACAAAATGACAGTAAAAGATAAAGCAATACTTGAAATAATTAGAATCTTTTCCATACTTTTATTTCTCCTCTATTTTTAAAAGTATATTTTCAAAATTGGAATTTTCCAAATTCTTTGCAAACTCCTTTTTCAAACAGTGTACAGTGTATACATTCCCCTCTAAAAGCATAGTGATAGTTCCTGGAGTAAGGGTTATAGAATTTGCTAGCATGGCTTTTGTCTTCTCTGTTTTTAATTTCGTTTTAAAATTAACCACCACTGGATCTATGTCTAATTTTGGTGTCAATACAATCTTTGCAACATGAATATTGGCCATAAGCACTTCTTTTAGTAATAGACACACGTACATCATCCTATATCCTATTTTTCTAGACAACATAAAATCCCACCCTACTTTGCATGAAATGTCTCTTCATTGAAATAATATACGAATAAAGAGATGAATAATCCTATTAGCATGCTCTCTATATTTATTCTTTCTTGTAATATATTCCAGAAAATCAAAAATAAAAATAATCCTATTCCTATTTTCTTCATCTTAGTTCCCTCCTTGTAAAATAAATACGCTTTATTATTCAAGCAATTTCTATGCCAAATAGAGTTGAATTTTCACAAAAGCCTTATCAATGTATGCTTTTTCAAAGCAATAATTTTTTAACAAAGATATGCAAAAATAAAAAATAAGGATAATTTTTTTAATTTATCCTTATTTTTGTTTCATTTTGGTACATATTTTCTTTAAAAGTTCATTTTGTATGTATCAAAATGAAACTTATGTTTCATTTTGATACATATTTTTTCTTATTCCACAATATATCCCAAATTATATTTTTCTATTTTTCTATATAAGGTAGTTCTTCCTATTCCTAATATTTTTGCCCCTAATGCAATATTCCCCTTTACTTCTTCTAGTGTTTTTACAATAGCAATTCTCTCTATTTCATTTAAGGCTAATAATTTACTTTCTATTCCTATTTTTTTGGATAAATTGCTCGGTTTTATATAAGAAGGCAGATGTTTATATCCTATTACTTCATTTTCTTCTACTATGTTCATTACAAGCTGCATTACATTTTGGAGTTCTCGAACATTTCCTGGCCAATTATAATTTTGCATGTACTTATAAAAACTCTCGCTGATTGCTATGATTTTTTTATTCATTTTTACACTAAACTTTTTTAAAAAGTAGTCTATCAATATTTTAATATCCTCTCTTCTTTCTCGAAGAGAAGGTGTATGCATTGGCATGACATTCAGTCTATAAAACAAATCTTCTCTAAAATTCCCCTTTTCCACTTCTGCTTTTAAATCCTTATGCGTTGCTGCAATCACCCTAACATCTGTTGGTATAACACTATGTCCTCCTACTCTGACAATAGATTTTGTTTCTAAAACTCTCAGCAAATTCGCTTGAGTATCTAAAGGCATATCTCCGATTTCATCTAAAAATATGGTTCCTTCATCTGCAAGCTCAAATTTACCTGGATGCCCTCCTCTTCTTGCTCCTGTAAATGCACCTTCTACATATCCAAACAACTCACTTGCTACTAACTCCCTGGGAATAGCTCCACAATTTAAAAATACAAAAGGCTTATTTTTTCTTGGACTTTCATTGTGTATCGCCTGTGCAAATAGTTCTTTCCCTGTTCCACTTTCTCCATGAAGAAGTATGGTTGTATTTCCCTTTGCTGCTTTTTTTGCTATTTTTTTCGCTTCTCTTAGGGTTTCACTAGTTCCTATAATATCATCAAAAGTAAATATAGCTTCTGCTCCTATGATTTTATTGACTAGATTATGCACTGCTTTTGATTTTCTAAAGGTAACCACTACTCCTTCAACTTCATTGCTTCCACAATCTTTTATAGGAGTTAAGTTGACGATACAATACACTCTTTTTCCTCTTTTATTCACGAAATACATTTCGCTTTCTTCATATTTTTTCCCTTTATTAATTACATTAAGAACAATATTATGATTCTTGCTGCTTATAAATTCATCTATATTTTTTCCTATAACATCTTTTTCTTCTAAAGAAAGTAATTTTCTAGCGAATAGATTTATATCTCTAATAATTCCTTTATGATCTATTCCTATAAGTCCTTCTGATATAGATTCCATTACTGCATATAAATGCTTATTCGTTATACTCAATCGCTTATTTATATTATCTAATTGTAACTGATTTTCTATAGCTTCAGCTGCAGCAACAACCATTCCTAATGTATGAGGATGAACCTTTTCATCTGGTCCTGTTACGCTTAAAACTCCTATTATTTTTCCATTTTCATCTCTCATAGGACAAGCTGAAGATGTCCAATTATGATATTGCTTGCAATAATGCTCTCCTCCTAATACTTGTATGGCTTCTCCAGTTATAATCGAGAGGCCTATGGCATTGGTTCCTATACTTTCTTCCTTTGCATTACATCCTTTTTCAATACTCAAGTTACTCTCATCATGCATCAAGTCTTCATTTCCCATGCGTTCAAGAACATATCCATCTTCATCTATCAATCTAATAATTAACCCATTATCTCCTACAATTTTATATAAGCTTTTCATGAAAGGTTTAGCAGTTTCAAGAAGAGGCATAAATTCACTATATCTTTTATTTAATTCATAAGGTTTAAGTTCTACTTTATTTCCTATTTTAAAGGGGTCTACACCATATTCTTTACTCCGTCTCCAAGAATCTCCTACAATATCTCTTATTAGTTCTCTATTTAAAATGCCTGTTCTTGTAAACATGTCCCAAGCTCGAATGCTGTCTTTGTTTTTATCCAATAGTACTTCTGCTGGCAATTGTATTACTCCCTTCTCAAAACATTCTTATTTTATATTATATCATTGGTGTTCTTATTTAATATTACAATTTATTATAAATATTTTCTTTAAAATATAGCATGCTATTCTTATATATTCTTTTTCTATGATATAATATAAAAAACTATACTTTCCTATAGGATATAAAAAATATAGATTGAAGGAGATTTTTATGCATTGGTTTGATAAATTAGAAAGAAAATACGGACATATTGCAGTTCATAATCTTATGCATTACATCGTAGGAGCAATGGGTCTATTATATTGCTTAACTTATATCGGCAAAAATTTCATTCTACTAGATATACTTTCTTTAGATCCTAACTTAGTTATGAAAGGTCAGATTTGGAGGTTATTTACTTACATCTTTATTCCTCCCCTTAATTCTCCTCTTTGGACTTTTATCACCCTTTATTTTTATTACTTAGTCGGAAGTGGATTAGAAGAAGAATGGGGTAGCTTTAAATTCAACCTATATTATCTAACCGGAATGATTGGTACTACCTTAGCTGCTTTCATTACAAAAGATAGTGTAGGTGCAACTTATTTAAATCTATCTTTATTTTTAGCTTTTGCAAAAATATATCCAGATTTTGAATTATTATTATTTTTTATTATTCCTGTAAAAGTAAAATATTTAGCAATGCTCAATTGGATATTTATAGCCTTCACTGTTTTAACTGGATCTATTCCTTTAAAATTAGCGGCTATTGCCTCTATCCTTAACTATTTTATTTTCTTTGGAAAAGATATATCTTATTCCATAAAAAATAACAAAGAAACCTATCATAGGCGTAAAAATTTTAAATCAGGTCTTCCAAAAGTAACTTCTATCCATAAATGCACCCTATGCGGCATCACAGAAAAAGATGATCCTCATATGGACTTTAGATATTGTTCACAATGCGAAGGAGATTATGAATATTGCATGGATCATTTAAAAAATCATGAACACAGAAAAAAAGCCATGGATTAATGCCATGGCTTTTTATATTGGAAAGGTAATTTTAAATACTGCTCCAATATCTATATTATTGTAGGCACAGATTTTTCCACCATGTCTTTCAATAATCATTTTTGCTATAGTAAGTCCTAAGCCTGTTTCACCATTTTTCCCTTTATAAAATCGATTAAATATTTTTTCTTCCTCTTTGTTTTTAAATCCAAATCCATCATCTATTATAAATATTTCTAAATACCCATCATCCTTCATCATCTTTATTTTTATAGTACTTTGTGCATATCTTATAGCGTTTCCTAGAATATTGATAAAAACTCTCAAAATTTTTTCTTCATCCAGTTCTAGGATATGATCCTCCTGTAGTGCTTGTTCAATAAATATATTTTTAGCATATGCAAGAGCTTTTATACTTTTTACTGCTTCCTCTAAAATCACCTTGATACTTATGGGCTTGAATGCAAAGCTATCTTCTCTATTTTCAATTTTTGTAATATATATAATTTCATCTACCAATTTTTTTAAGCGCTGACTTTCTTTTATAATAATATCCAGACTTTCTTCTATTTCTTCTTCCTCTATTACACCGTCTTTGATTCCTTCTGCGTATCCTTGTATGGACATAAGTGGTGTTTTCAGTTCATGAGATGTATTTTGAAAAAATTTTTCCTGCTCTTCATTGTATTTTTTTATCTTTAATCCCATTTTCATAAAGGATTTATCTAAGGCTTGTATTTCATCCTCTGTTTGAATAGGATCTAAATATTCTATATTCTTTATAGTAAAATGATTCATTTTGTTCATGAGCTGCATAATAGGCTTTGTAATGCTCTTTTCAAAAATTTTCCCAATAATAATTGCAATCATTCCAGCTATTATAAAACTCATCCAAAGACTTCCCATCATCAAATTGGTTATTTGATTTAAACCATTTATCTTTGTCATTAAAAGAATAGCCCCTTTTCTATCTCCATCTTGATTTACAAGCATAATTTTTTCCGCTATATAGCCATCTATTTTGGGCTCATCCATATTAAATACTACTTTTAAAGAAGAAGAATCAAAATGATTTGAATTTTTATATACAATCCTTCCCGCTGTATTTAAAATAATAATTTCAGAATCAAAAAATTGACTTGCTGTTTTTAGTTGTTTTTTATCGATCATCTTTTGTATATTGGAATCTTCAAAATTTGATTTTTTCAAAATAGTTCCAATTAGCATACCTTGCTTTTTTAGTTGTGCATGGGTTTCATAAATTAAATACTTTTTAGATAAAAAATTGAAAGAAATAATGGTCATTAGCAAAAGAACTAAAATTACAATGAGCTGTCCCTTAAATATTTTCATTCCAATTTTACCCATACTATTTATCCATCCTATATCCAAACCCCCATACGGTTTTGATCTCTAAAGTAGATTTTACATCTTTTAACTTTTTTCTTATTCTTTTGATCAAGTCATCAATAGTTCTTTCATCTCCCATATATTCATATCCCCATACTTTTTCTATAAGCTGCTCTCTTGTAAAAGGTATGTTTATATTGTTTGCTAAAAAAGATAACAATTCATATTCTTTTGTGGTAAATTTTATTTCTTCACCATTTCTTTCTACACATCTTCTATCTATGCATATCTTTATATCTTTTATTTCTATGCAGCTATAGTTTTTCTCTACGCTTGTGTCTATTCTTTTAAATATATTTTTTATTCTCACTACAAGTTCCCTTGGACTGAAAGGCTTTGAAAGATAGTCATCTCCACCAAGTTCTATTCCTAATATTCTATCAAATTCTTCATTTCTTGCAGATACAAATATGATCGGTATTTGACTTGTTCTTCTTATTTTTGTGCAAAGTTCTAATCCTGTCATTCCTTCCATCATTATATCCAGTACAAGTAAGTCTGGATTTACGGTTTCCATTTTATGAAGTACTTCTTTACTATTTTCCAATAAAGTTACTTCATACCCTTCTTTTTCAAGGTACTTCTTGATTAAATCTCTTATATTTTTCTCATCATCCACTACAAAAATATGTTTCATAAGATCACCTACCTAAAAAAAACCCTCTATTATTTTATTGTAAGAGATAAACTTAATATATTTCTATTTTAAGTCTATCTTTATCCTTAATCAATAAAAATAATAAGGGATTTTTCATTCATTATTTCGTCAATACAACTAGCTTTTTTTCTAATCTTTCAAGTACAGATTCTTTTATAGATATAAGCTTATCTAACGCTTCTTTAGATTTTTCTACATCTTTAAGCTGTATAGCTTCCTTCACATTTCCTTTTTGATTTAATCTTTGCTCCTTCAGTGCTTTTAATTCTTCATTTACTTTTTTTATTTCCTCTTTTAATGCTTTTATCTCTTGCAGTTTTTCTTCATCTTTATTTTCTTTTGCTTGTTTTGCTGCTTCTTTTATTTCATTTCTCTTTTCTTTAACGTCTGCTTTTACTTGCTTTATTTTTTTTGAGAGTTCTTTTTTCTTACTGATTTCACTCCCTAATTCTTCTTTTATTTTTATCTTTATAATTTTTTCTTTTTTCTCTTTTACTGGCATAGTGTCTGTATTTTCTGCTGCAAATCCTCCTACAGTTCCTATAGCCAACATAGCTAACACCAAGCATGATGATACTAATTTTTTCATATTTGTCACTCCTTTTCTTTTTAGTCTTTCTTGATTTTATTATACAAAAATAAAAAGGAATAAATATGTGCCAATTATGTAAAAAGTGTGTAAAAATAAAAAATCAATTTTATAAGTTCTTTATTGTTTCAAAAGATCTATGAATTTTTTGTTTTTTCTCTTTCAATAAAGCTTTTTCCAAAGTATCTATGGAATTTTCCACCTTATTAATATATATTAAATAAGATTTTTGTTCTTCTGTTAAGTTTTTCTGCATTTCTAGCTTTTTTGCATCATCACATAACTTCCTCCCTCTTTCTATTTTAGCTAGTACCTTTTCTTCCCATGCCTTTGTACTTTCCATATTCTCTCCAAGTGCATTTAATGATACTAACATCTTTTCTATTTTCATTTTATTATCTTCTATAAAAACATCATATTTTTGTATTCTTTCTTCTTTTCTTTCTTGTTTTTCCATTTCTATTTGCTTTTCTATTGCTTCTTTTGTTTGTCTCTTTTCATTTTCTATTTCCTTTGGTAATTCTTCTATAGTTTCTTCTATGTTATTTTTTATATTCTGTTTTTTCTCTGCTGTTTCCATTTCTTTTTTAATTTCTTCTGTTTTGTCTTCTACAGCTTTCCTTTCTTTGATAGATAGATTACTTGTGTTCTTTTCTTTTTTATCTTCTATTTTTACAACTTGCTTATTTCCACAAAAGTTAAAATAGTCACTTTTTTCTAAAAAGTGAACAGTACTGATCTCAATCCCTAATACCACAATACCGATAATATATACCCTTTTTTTATTCTTCATTCCACAAAAATCTATAATTAAAAAAAACAATACGATACTTAAGATAATGACTTGAATAAATAACGAAGAATGAAACATATAGTTCCTCCTATTTTGCATAAAAAGTTAAATCGTATTGTTATTATATCATTTTTCTATTCCAAGGTACATGCTACATCTAAGTTCCCCCATTTTCCACATTTATCGCCCCATCTAGCAACTAAATTTTCATCTCTATAGATTCCAACCACTTCGCATACATTTGGACACCCATCACATTCAAACCCTTTCACGTTAAAATCTTGATCTGCAACTTCAAAACCTAAAAAGTTGGTTTTTTCTTTTTTTGCTACTTCTTTTTTTGCTAAAAGTGCGGCTCCTAGCGCTCCCATTACATTATAATGCAGAGGAATTTTTATTTCACAACCAAGAGCATTTTCAAAAGCTTTTTTTATTCCAATATTTGCAGCAACCCCTCCCTGAAATACAATAGGCTCTTTTAAATCTTTTCCTTTTCCTAAATTATTCAAATAATTTCGAACCAAAGCTTCACAGAGTCCATTGATGATATCCTCTTGACTATATCCTAATTGTTGTTTATGAATCATATCTGATTCTGCAAAGACAGCACATCTTCCTGCAATTCTGACCTTAGTATTCGCATGAAGGGCTAATTCACCAAATTTTTCTATAGGAATCCCTAGCCTTGCAGCTTGTCTATCTAAAAAAGAACCTGTCCCCGCGGCACAAACGGTATTCATTGCAAAATCACTGATTACACCTTCTCTTAGCAGAATAATTTTAGAATCTTGTCCTCCTATTTCTAAAATTGTTCTTACTTCAGGCTCAAAATTTAAAGCAGCAATAGCATGAGCTGTGATTTCATTTTTAACGATATCTCCTCCTACCATAACACTAGCAAGTTCTCTTCCACTACCTGTTGTTCCCACTCCTGCAACTTCTAGATCTATGTCTGATTTTTCTATATATTTTTTTGTTTCCTTCAACCCTTCTTTTAATACTCTAATAGGATTTCCCATGGTTCTAATATATAATTTTTCTAAAACAATATTATCTTCATCTATTATAACCATATTAGTACTCACTGAACCCACATCAATTCCAAGATAAATTTTTTTCATTTCTTATAAGCTCCCTTCTTCTTAAAAGTAAATCTATAAAAGCTTCTATTCGAGTTAAATATCCACCTTCTCCTGTCATTTCATCCAATACCAAGGTAAGCACAGGAATATTTTTCTCTTTTTCTATTGTCGGAAGAATACTTTGTGCTACAATTTCAGGCATACAAGTAAAAGGCAATAAATGTATTACCCCGTCATAATTTTTTTCACTATATCGAACGGTATTTCCTATTGTTTGCCTAGCATGACCTCCAATTTGTATATTTAAATATTTTTTCGCAGCTTGATGAATATGCTTTTTTTCTGATTGAATAAAAGGTATAAAATCCATCTGTTCTTTCAAAAATTCGCTAGAAGTTACAGATCTGGTCACCTCAATTCCCATATTTCCTAATCTTTTTTCAATATGCAAATTGATAAAAGGCTCTACAACGGTATAGATTTCTCCAACAATTCCGATTTTTAAAACATCTTTATTTTCCTCTATTTTAATATTTTTTAAATTTTCCTTATGCTTATGAATGACCTCAATAATCTGATGGTATCCTTTTGCATCGCTTATTTCCTTTTCAAATTGAAGATATATTTTATCTACCATTCCTTTTGAAGCTTCTCTTGCTCTTATTTTACTTGCAAAGTCATGAATTTCATCTATTAAAAATAATATCTTTACTCCTTTATGAAAAGCAGATAAAATTTTAATATAATTACTGGTTCCCGATACTTTATTTAGTTTATGAAAAAAATCCTTTATCTCTTTCATGTTGCTAAAAGGCTCTACCACTAACATATCAATGTTATATCCTAAATCTTTTAATATATCTTTTTGGACTGTATTATATAGTCCAAATCTACATACATCACATCCACCTAGCATGAATATCGTGTCTGCTCCCTGCTGAATGCTTTCTATGTAATTTCCTAAATTTATCTTAAAAGGAACACAAATAAGTTCTGGTGAATATTTTGTGCCAATTTCAAGGGTATTTTTACTACACATCGGTGGTGGAATCACTTCTACTCCTAATTCCTCAAATATTACTTTCAGGGCAACATACGTATTACCCATGTGCGGAAAGGTTACCTTCATTTTTATCCCTCCATTTTATCATGTCTACAAAAGCTTCAACTCTTGTATTTAGACCTCCTTCTCCAGTATGTTCATCTAGAGTTAAAAGCATAAAAGGAATAGTACTTTCTCTTCTCACGCTTCTTTCTATGGTATCTGCAATGACAGAATCTACTCCACATCCAAAGGAGGATATATACACAATTCCATCTACTTCCTTCTTATCTATTAAATACAAGGTAGTTCCTATCAGCTTTCTTGCAAAAGTCCAAAATATCTTTCCTTCATATTTTTTTGCATATTCATTAATGTGTTTTTTTCCTATCATTTCTGGGGTAATTACATCTACTCCCCTTGACCTTATTTTATCTATAGTGTCCATATTCATATAAGTATCATATAAATTGTAAGGATGACCCATTACCATTATTTTTCTATTTTTTGATGCTTCATACAAATTTCTATCTATATGGGTTCCATCTAAAGGTAAATTTCCTTTCAAAATCGTTTCCTTTTGTTCTTTGAATTTCAAAAAAGCTTTATCGTAAGCACAAATAATGTTTCTATAATCCCTTGAAAAATATTTTCCAATTTCATAAATGGTATCATTTAAATTTTCTTTTGATTTTACAAAGTCAATTTCTGTATTAATCACTGTAGGTAAATCTTTTATAGAATATTTAATCATTTCAGGCAAACCACAAAATTTTGGACAAATACGTTCTCCCTTACTTATACTCATAATTCTAGGAATAAAAATATAGTCTACCTGATCCTTTAGATCCAGTACATGTCCATGAAATAATTTCACAGGTAAGCAAGCTTCATCTACTGTATTTTTTATCCCTTCATTTAATATTTTCTTATTTGTTTTTTTCGATAGGATTACCTTAGCACCTAATTCTTCAAAAAAAGCAATCCACAGTGGTGCATATTCATAAAAAAGAAGTGCTCTTGGTATCCCAATTCTTTCTGCCATTTTATACCTCCCACTATTTGATCCATTGGGTTTTATATTTTCTTACTTTTTATTTGCATTGTTACCAATTCTTAATAATTTTATTCTTTAAAAATAAAAAACCGTCAAGTATTTAAAATAACTTGTACGGTTTTTGTTTTTATTATTGTTGCTGTGTATACTGTGGTTCTTCTGTCTTTACATATTCTACTCTACCTTGAAGCTGTTGCGCCATACTATCTGCAGTTTGTGCTAATTGAGTGAACATTTGTTTTGCTTGCTTATCATCTGTATCTAAGGAAAAAGTTTTAAACTGTGCTGCTAAGCCTTTTGCTCCTGCTAAGGCTTGTTCTAATTTATTGATTGTACTCATTTCTAAAAACCTCCTTATATGTTTATTCATCCTGACATAGTATTCACCTTATTTATCTAAAATATATCCCAATAAATTATACAATATTTTGAATTTTTTCAACCTCTTGGCTTAAATACCAAAGATGCCATAAAACCAAAGATAATGGCAGCGGAAATTCCTGCACTGGTTACTTCGAATATTCCTGTTAACACCCCTATTATCCCTGTTTTTTCAGACTCTGCTATTGCTCCTTTCACCAAAGCATTTCCAAAACTACTTATAGGAACAGATGCTCCTGCTCCTGCAAATTTTATTAGTGGTTCATATAAACCAAGTCCGCCTAATACTACCCCTACTACAACCAATGTACTCGTTGTATGAGCAGGCGTTAATTTGAATACATCTATCATAATTTGACCTATGACGCAAATTGCTCCACCTACTATAAATGCCCAAATAAATTTTTCCAAATTTTTCCCTCCCATCTACATTTCTATAGATACTGCATGAGCAATACAAGGAATACTTTCTTTTTGCTGATAGGATATAGGTGAAAGTAGTGCTCCCGTTGCAACAATTAATATCCTTTTTAATTCTCCTTTTTTCATACGATTTAAGAAGTGCCCATAGGTTACCGTTGCTGAACAGCCGCATCCACTTCCTCCTGCCATTACAGGCTGATCTTCTCTATAGATTAAAATTCCGCAATCAGTAAATATTTCAGACGGAATATTTAGTCCATGCTTTGCTAATAGATCTGCAGCAATTCTATGTCCTATTTTTCCAAGATCTCCAGTTGCAATAATATCGTAATAGGAAGGATCTATCTTCCTATCTCTGAAGTGGGCTTCAATGGTATCTACAGCCGCTGGCGCCATGGCTGCTCCCATATTAAAAGGATCGGAAATTCCCATATCCACAACTCTTCCGATAGTAGCACTGGTGACCTTGGGACCAACACCTTGATGGGCAATTACCGCTGCTCCTGCTCCCGTTACCGTCCACTGTGCAGTAGGAGGTTTTTGAGATCCATACTCGGTAGGATATCTAAATTGCTTTTCTGCAGCTGCATTATGACTAGAGGCTCCTACGATAATATGTTTTGCACCTTGCTTATCTACAATAAAGCTTCCTAGTGCTAATCCTTGCATAGAAGAAGAACAAGCACCAAAAATACCCAAAAATGGCACTCCTAAGGTACGAGCAGTAAAACTACTTGAAATAATTTGGTTCATTAAATCTCCGCTCATAAAAAACTGCATATCTTCTTTCTTCATATGCGCTTTTTGAATTGCTTTTTCGCAGGCTTGCTCTAACAGTTTTTTTTCTGCTTTTTCAAAACTATCTTGCCCTAACCAAATATCCTCATGAAGGATATCAAAATCATCTCCTAAAGACCCTGCTCCTTCAAAAGGACCTCCCACAGCAGCAGAGGATATTATAACTGGTTTAGACTTAAAAAGCCAAGTTTGATGTCCTTTCAGCATTTATATTCCCCCTAGCTTTTGAATGGTTATTTTTACAAGTGCTACAACAAAAGCAGAAAAAACGCCGTAAGCAATTACAGATCCTGCTAATTTAAACATATTTCCTCCTACGCCTAATACGTATCCCTCGCTTTTATGCTCAATAGAAGCAGATGCTACTGTATTAGCAAATCCAGTAACTGGAATAATCGTTCCAGCCCCAGCCCACTGGGCAATATGATCGTATACGCCAAATCCAGTAAGTAAAACAGAAATGATGATAAGTACTGCTGTAGCAGGATTTCCTGCTGTTATCTCTGTAAAATCAAAATAATTTATAAACATCCACTGCAAGCCTTGTCCTATAGTACAAATAACCCCTCCAACAAGAAATGCTCTTACGCTGTTACGCAAAATCTTTCTTTTTGGTTCTCTTGCTTTTGCAAAGGCTTGATATTCTTGTTGTATTGGGGTTAATTTTTTATTCTTCATACTTGACATTTCATCATCACCTTTTAATGTAATAAATACGGCTCAAGCTTTTCTATAACGTCTTGAAGCTTTTGCGCATCTTTTGCATAAATTTTTTTCGCATTTTTATCTTCACTCTCTAAAGAAAAGGATAATAAATCTGCTTGACTTTTTTCTATATTTGCATAAAGTAACGCTTTTACTTGCGGCTTAGGAAGTTGAATAGCATCATCAAATAAATCTACATATAAATCTCCAGAGGAATCTACTTGGCCTACAAATACATTATCTAAAGACACTCCCAATTTATTCAGTTCTCCTCTTAACCAGTTTCTATTTAATCCTAAATTACTTAAAGCCTCATCTACTATATTTCCATCTAATATCACAGCTTGTGGCTCTTTTTGTGGGGCTACTTTATTGCCTAGATCATGAGAGGTAATAGGTTTTTTATCTGATTTTAATAATACATTCATTTCTCCCGTCGATTCCATTACAGCAAATTCTACCTCTTTTATATTAAACACATTTTTACAGCGTAGTTCTCTTAAAAGCTCTTCTCCGGTTAATCTTAATGTATTTAAACTTTCTTCCATAATCTTGCCATTTTTTATTAGAATAGTTTCTTTTCCATAAACCCAATCATGGATTAATTTACTTTTTAAACACAAATAATCTAGACTAATAGGCAAGATAATCCACGTTCCCAAGGCTAGTAATCCAAATCCTAAATTTTCAATGATATTCACAGAAATAAGGGTGGCTAAAACTGCTATGACCATATAATTTACAAACTGAAAGGTATTCATACGAGATAAATTTCGTTTTCCCATCATCCTAATAAAAATCAATGCTAAAAAAAATAATGCTACAGATCGTATTAAAATTACCATCCACACCTTCATGTTTTTCCCTCTCTTAATATCCTTTGTATTGTGGTTCTTCAAACTCTAAAGTTTGTATTCTTTTTTCTAAATCACCGATTACTTCTTTTGTTACTTGTAGTGCTTCTTCATAAGCTAATTTTTCATTTTCATCTTGACTTTGTATGGAATAATTTCTTAGTACACTTTGCGTCCCTTTTAGAGTTGCTAATGTTTCTTTCACTTTTGCACTTACTGTCATGAGTTAATCCTCCTTAAATGCTCCTTTTTATATATTTTTACAATTATTCGTATATTCATTCACAAGGTAGATTTGTAAATATTAGCAATTATTTTTTGTTTAAGACATAGTTCTTGTCTGTAATAAATTATTTTTATGAAAAATTTTTTTTAGAAGTTGTAAAGAATACGATAAATTTTATTCACCATACCCAAAAACAAAGTAAAATCATTGAAATTCTTCCACTTTATTTTTCCAGAAAATTCATAATAAACAATCATTTGCTATAGGTAATATTTTTTGATACAATTTTGCTAATTGATGCAAAAGATAAAATATACACAATAATAAAAAGGAGGGATTTTTCATGTTAAACATTTTAGAAAGTATTATTTCTGTAGGAAATACCATACTTTGGAATTATGTACTCATTATATTACTTATCGTTCTTGGTTTGTATTTCAGCTTTAAAACAAATTTTGTTCAATTTAAGTTCTTTGGAGAAATGTTTAGACTCCTAGGAGAGGGAGCTGCAAATTCCGTTACTTCAAAAGAAAAAAAAGAAAATTCTATTTCTTCTTTTCAAGCCTTTTGTATTAGTACTGCTTCAAGAGTAGGAACAGGTAATTTGGCAGGAGTTGCTATTGCTATTGCTACAGGAGGTCCTGGAGCAGTTTTTTGGATGTGGCTTATTGCTTTAATCGGTGGAGCATCAAGCTTTGTTGAAAGCACTTTAGCTCAAATCTATAAAGTAAAAGATAAAAATGGATATAGAGGCGGTCCTGCATACTACATGGAAAAAGCATTAAACAAAAGATGGATGGGCGTTGTTTTTTCTATCTTAATTAGTATTTGTTTTGGACTTGTATTTAACTCGGTTCAAGCAAACACAATTACATTGGCCTTTGAAGGAGCATTTGGGGTTAGTAGATTACATATGGGATTAGTTTTAACCATTCTTACTGCAATCATTATATTTGGTGGTGTAAAAAGAATTGCAAAAGCTGCTGAGTTAATCGTACCAATTATGGCTACTGCTTATGTGCTTATTGCGTTATTCATTATTATCAAAAATATTGCTTCTATTCCATCTATTTTTAGCTTAATTGTAAGTAGTGCATTTGGATTGAAACAAGCAGTTGGTGGAGGAATTGGGGCTGCTCTTATGATGGGAATTAAAAGAGGTCTTTTCTCTAATGAAGCAGGAATGGGAAGTGCTCCAAATGCTGCTGCAACAGCAGAAGTAACGCATCCTGTAAAGCAAGGTCTTATTCAAACACTAGGTGTATTCACAGATACCATCTTAATCTGTAGTTGTACTGCAATGATCGTTTTACTTTCAGGCGCTTATACTACAGAAGGCTTAACAGGAATACAACTTACGCAAACTGCTTTAAGTGCTCAAGTTGGTTCTTGGGGAAATAGTTTTATTGCTTTATGCATTTTACTTTTCGCATTTAGTTCTATTATCGGAAACTACTATTATGGAGAAACAAATATTGAATTTATCAACTCAAATAAAATTTGGTTATTTTTATATAGAATCGCAGTAGTGGGAATGGTTATTTTTGGATCTACCTCCCAAATTCAAATTGTCTGGGATATGGCAGATTTATTTATGGGATTAATGGCTCTCATCAATTTAATTGCAATTGCCCAGCTTGGAAAAATTGCTTTTGCAGCTTTAAAAGATTATGCAAAACAAAAAAGAGAAGGCAAAGATCCTGTATTTACTGCAAACAGTATTGAAGGATTAAAAAATATTGAGTGCTGGGAAAAGAAAGAACGTATAGGTGCATAAAAAAACTAGCCTTTAGAAATAAAGGCTAGTTTTTTTATGCATTTTTTATTTTCTTAAATCGTCCATTAACTTGGTTTTTTCCTTTGTTTTTTCATCTTTCATTTTAATTACTTTAGCAGGTGAACCTGCAACAACAGCATTTGCTGGAACATCCTCTGTTACCATGGCTCCTGCTGCAACAACAGCACCTTTTCCTATTTTCACGCCTTCTAATATTACTGCATTCGCCCCGATTAATACATCATCTTCTACAATAACAGGAGTAGCTGATGGAGGTTCAAGTACCCCTGCAACAACAGCACCAGCACCAAGATGAACGTTTTTACCAAGGGTTCCTCTCGCCCCAACAACAGCGTTCATATCAACCATGGTACCTTCTCCAATTTCTGCGCCGATATTGATTACTGCACCCATCATAATCACTGCATTCTTTCCAATAGATACCATATCTCTTATGATTGCTCCAGGTTCAATTCTAGCATTTTCATGTAGGTAATTATACATTGGAATAGCAGAATTTCTTCTATCAAACTCCATATGATACTCTTTTATAGTCTCTTTGTTTTCCTCTAGTATCATTTTAATGTCTTCATGCTCTCCAATAAGAATATATCCTTCTTCATTTCCAAACACTTTAACATTTTTAATGTTTTTTTTATTTACTTTTCCATTTAGATAGACTTTCACGGGGGTCTTTTTCTTAGATTCTTTTATGAATTTTGCTATCTCATACGGGTCTGTCATTTTCATCATTCGCAAGATACCTCCTAATAATCTTTTTAAATTACTATATCCTTCATATTATAATACCCATTTTCCTTATTGACAATAAGTTTAGCAGCTTTCATTGCTCCTTGAGCAAAAATTTCTTTGGATAATGCAATATGATTAATTTCTACTATTTCATCTTTCCCAGCAAATATAACCGAATGATCACCAACAATGGTTCCACCTCTCACAGCATGGATTCCTATTTCTTTTTCTTTTCTTTTTGCATCTTTTCCATATCTTCCATAATTAAATTCTCTATCTTGTAAAGCCTGTTTTATTTCATTCGCGATCATAATAGCTGTTCCACTAGGTGCATCTACTTTTTTATTATGATGCTTTTCTATTATTTCTATATCGAAATTGCTCAAAGCCTTACTTGCAATTTCTACTAATCTTAAAACTAAATTTACGCCTACAGACATATTGGAACTGTGAAATATAGGTACTTCTTTAGAAGCTTCTTCTATCATCATAAGTTCTTCATCACTATAGCCTGTTGTAGCAATCACTAAGGCTGTTTTATTTTCTTTTGCATAAGTTAATAAATCCTTTATGCTCTCTGGTCTTGAGAAATCAATAACCACATCTGCCTTTTCTTTTATCTTTAGAATATTTTCATATAATGGATAATTCGTATTTTGTCTTTCTCCTTTTGATACCCCTCCAATAAGGTTAAAATCCTCATCTTCTAGGATAGCCTGTGTTAAAACCTTTCCCATCTTACCAAGGGCTCCATGAACAATAACTTTTATCATACACGCCTCCTATTTTGCTTGAAATCCATAGTTAAGTAGTTCTTTTTTAAGTATTTCTAGGTTATTAGGGCTCATCTCTACAAGTGGAAGTCTAAGCTCTCCCATTTCAAATCCTAATAAATTCATAGCTGTTTTAATTGGGATAGGATTTACTTCGATAAATAAAGCATCGATTAAAGGCTTCATATCTAATTGGAGTTTTCTAGATCCTTTTATATCTCCCTCGAAATATTTCTTAACCAAATCATGAGTATCTTTTGGGCATATATTTGCAACAACAGAAATTACCCCAGATCCACCTAAAGATAACAGCGGCAGAATCATATCATCATTTCCAGAGTATATTGCAAAATCCTTAGGACAAACTCTTGCTATTTCTGCAACGAAAGAAATATCTCCACTAGCTTCTTTTATTCCTATGATATTGTTAACTTTAGAAAGTTCTTTTACTGTATTCGCTCCTATATTTACCCCTGTTCTTCCAGGAACATTATATAAGATAATAGGAATATTTACAGCATTTGCAATAGCCGTAAAATGGGCTATCAGTCCTTTTTGGGTACTTTTATTATAATATGGAGTAATCACTAAAAGTCCATCTACACCAATCTCTTCTGCTTTTTTACTCAGCTCTATTGCATGAGAAGTGTTATTTGATCCTGTTCCTGCAATAACAGGAATTCTTTTATTCGTTTTTTCTACTACATATTGAATGGTTTGTAATTGTTCTTCTTCACTCATGGTAGAAGCTTCTCCAGTGGTTCCGCAAACAATAAGGGCATCTGTTTTTTCTTTGATATGGTATTCTACTAACTCCCCAAGTTTATCAAAATTAACTTTCCCATCTTTAAAAGGTGTAACTAAAGCAACTCCAGATCCTTTAAAAAGCATAAAATCATTCCCTTCTATACTAAATTATATTTTATAAGCAGTTCTGCAATTTGTACTGTATTGGTTGCAGCTCCTTTTCGAATATTGTCTGCTACAACCCACATGTTTATCCCATTATCTACACTAAAATCTCTTCTTATTCTTCCTACAAATACTTCATCTTTTCCGGCTGCATCTATAGCAAGGGGATATTCATTTTGTGTAGGATTATCAATAATCACTACGCCTTTAGCATTTTTTAAGGTATCAAATACTGCATCTATTTCAAATTCTTTTTCAAATTCTACATTGATAGATTCACTATGACTATATACTACAGGAATTCTAACGGTTGTAGAAGTGATTTTCAAATCATCCGCATTTAGAATTTTCTTTGTTTCATCAATCATTTTCATTTCCTCTTTTGTGTATCCATTATCTAAAAATACATCAATATGTGGAAGAGCATTATATGCAATTGGATGAGGATAGAAAGTATTTTCATTTCCTTTGATCCCTTCTTCTAAATCACCAATACCCTTAACACCTGATCCTGAAACAGCTTGATAAGTTGAATAAACAATTCTTTTTATTTTAAAAGCATCATGTAGTGGCTTTAGGGCAACAACGGCTTGAATTGTAGAACAATTTGGATTAGCGATGATTCCATTATGTTTTTTTACATCCTCAGGATTTACCTCAGGAACAACAAGCGGAACATCTTTATCCATTCTCCATGCACTACTATTATCTACAACGATTACCCCTTTTTCCTTTGCGACAGGTGCATATTTTTTGCTAATATCTCCTCCTGCTGAAAACAGAGCAATATGAATATCTTTATCAAAAGAATTTTCTGTTAATTCCTCTACAATATGTTCTTTTCCATTAAAAATAACTTTATCTCCAGCTGATTTTTTAGATGCAAGTAAATATAAATTTTCTATTGGTAAATTTCTTTCTTCTAATACTTTTAGGAATGTTCTACCTACCATTCCAGTAGCACCCACAATGGCAACATTTACTTTTTTCATTTCCAACTTCTCCCCTTTACATTATGATTTATATAGTATTTCTATAAAAACAACTTTGTATATATTATACAAAATTTAAACACAAAAAACAGCCATGAGTAAAAAACCCACGGCTGTTCATGCCAGAATCTCTTACCCAACGTGATACAGCACTCCTACAGAAAATGGGTGGTAATCTGCAGACAGTACCATATTTATTCAACATAGTCCCAACATATAGGTACTTATCCTATACATTTCGGCGGTAGTTCCTTTCCCATATTCTATAGTACTCTTAACATACCGCGGCCTCTGTAACACATTCTTCTATTCACTTGTGAATTTTTCATAGTATATCAAACATAAATAAATAAAGTCAATATATTTCATGAAATTAAAAAAATTATATGAATAATTTATCTATTATAGATGTATTTTAAGTAAAATATTCTATCCTCGATTTTTCAAAAGAAGTCTCAATAAGATGAGAAATATATTCCTTTATCTCCTCGCTTTTTTCTTTTGGATATACATACTTAAATTTACCATAAGGTCCCCACTTCAATTGTCTTTTTTCTTCATTCATATCTAGTTTTGTATTTGGAAATCTCTTTTCTATTAATTCCTTAGCAGAAGCTGTAAATCGATGCTGAATCAATTCAAAGGTAATTTCTTCCTTATGGTCCTTTAAATTTTCTTTTAATTTTTCAAATAATTCTTTGTAGTCTTTTTTCCAATTTTCATAAATCATAATCGGTGCGACTATAAAACCTAGGGGATATCCTGCATATGCGATTTTTCTTGCCCCTTCTATTCTTTGTTCAAAAGAAGCAGTGCTATGTTCAAAATTATCAATTACATATCTTGTATTTATGCTAAATCTAAATTTCGTATGTTTCTTGTGATCTATCTTTAGAAAGGAATCTACATTATCATATTTTGTAATCACTCTTAATCTTGCTTTGTCCTGCTTTGAGAAAAATTCTATACATTTTTTTAAATTCCCAGTTAAATGTTCTAAGGCAATGGGGTCTGTAATACTTCCGCATTCAAAAGTTGTAATATTCGGTGAATTTTCTTCTATATGTTTTTCGATTACATCTAATATTTCCTTTATATTTACAAAAAGCTTCATATAAGGTTTTTCTCCTTGTGTAGTCTGTAAATAACAGTATTCGCAGTGCCCTGGACAGGAACTAGATAAAGCAAATTGATAATCCGCTGATGGTTTGCAACTTCGAAGTTTTTTTTGTGAATTAACTGTAACAAAAATAGTTTTTTTTGCTTTTGTATACTGCTTAGATATGGTGTCTTCTTCTATTAGAACTCTTTTAGATTCTACTATAGGGATATTTAATTGTTCTAGTTTTTCCTTTACCTTCCTACCTTCATCATATTTTAATATTCTAGGGTCAATGTAACCAACCTCCGGTATAAATAGTCTCATTTTTTTCACCTCATGGATATTATTTCAATAGAACTTATTTTTATGCTATCTCTTATTTTATTTTTCACTGTATTGACATTTTTTTTCTTCTTCATTATACTTTATTTGTTGACTTTTTTATTTTTAATAGTTAACAAATAAAGTAAGGAGGTATTTCTATGAAAACAATATTTTCCATAAAAGAGATGGTATTAATCGGTATTTTCGCAGCGTTAACAGGTATCCTAGCACAAATTTCTGTTCCCCTTCCTTTTAGTCCTGTCCCTATTACTTTTCAAGTTTTTGCAGTATGTTTATCTGCTATTATCTTAGGTAGTAAATTAGGTACTTTTTCTCAAATTATTTATCTTCTACTAGGCGCAATAGGCATCCCTATCTTTGCAAACTTTACTGGAGGAATGCAGATGGTTTTAGGTCCTACAGGAGGATTCCTTATCGGTTTTCCTATTATGGCATGGATTGTAGGAAGATTTGTAGACCATAATCCCTCTATTCTAAAATCGTTAGTTGGATTATTCATAGGGCTATTTGCATGCTACTTCTTAGGTGTTCTTCAACTTTCTTTTGTAACAAAAATGGGAATCCAAAAATCCATTATGGTAGGTGCTGTTCCTTATATTCCACTAGATATTATAAAAATTATCATCGCTGCCTTTCTTGGATTACAAGTAAGAAAAAGCCTGATGAAAGCAAATTTACTATCATGTTAATTTTGAGAGCCCATCATTTACTTTGCATTCAAGGTTATCAAGGTAAAGGGTATGATGAAGAATTCGTAGAGAATATGAATAAAATTGTGAATATTCTAAAAAAAGATGCTACTGCAAAAATGAAAATCATCAAAAAAACAGATGCTGTTTGCGCTATGTGCCCCAGTAACGTGGGAAAAGGGTTATGTAAATATGAAGATAAAGTTTTATCTTTAGATGAAAAAACAATAGAAGTACTGGATTTAAAAGAAAAAGAAAGTTATATTTATGAAGAAGTTTTAAAAAATATAAAAGAAAAATTAACCCTAAAAAAATTCGAATACATTTGCGCTTCTTGTGAGTGGTTTCCTTACGGATATTGTAAAAAAGGATTGTTTCAGGAATAATAAAAATTACTTCTCCTTCCTACGAACACATATTATTTTTAAGAATATACTAATAAGAAATAGATTCTTCTACGAAGGAGTGTTTGGAATGGAGCTGAATAAAAAGTCAAAAGAATTTGTAGAGGTTATTACAAAAACAGATGAATTTATGAAGTTAAAAACAGCAAAATCTGTAATTGATAAAAATAAAAATTTAAAGAAAAGAGTAGAGGATTTTAAAAAAAAGCAGATGGAAGTATATACTTCTAAAAAATCTCAAAAAGATATGGAATTAGAATTAACGGAGTTAAACAGAAAATTTCAAAATATTTCTCAAATTCCAGAAGTAAATGCGTTTTTTAAGTCAACAAAAGAATTTAATGATATGATGTATAAGGTGTTTAAAAACATAAATGATTCCTTAGATGCAAAATTAGATTCTAAATAAACTTAACATAATAAAAAGGATATACATGATGTATATCCTTTTTATTATGTTAAGTTTTCTTTTATCTCTATACACTCTACAGTTTCTTTTTTTATTTCCGTTTTATTGTTTACAATGTATACAGAAATAATGACAAATATTCCTCCTATAATTTGATTTTTGGTTATACTTTCCTGCAATATGAAATAGCTTCCTACCGCAGTTACAAGGGGACTTAAATTTAAATACAAGGAAGTACTCGTCACACTTAAATTATTTAGTGCATAAGCATAAAGGTAATATGCTATTGCAGAGCAAAATACAGCTAAGTAGATCACATTCAAAGTTACAGTAGTATTGATTAAATTCCATTTTGTTTTTTCAAAAAAAACAAAGGGAATCAAAAAAATAGTTCCAAAAATCATTTGATAGTAGATAATCGTTAATTGTGAATATTTCTCAAATAATGGTTTCGTAATTAGGTTATATATTACCCAGGATAAAACTGCCCCTAGCATCATCAAATATCCTAATCCATTACTAGATGCAAGAAGCTCTTTTATATTTCCACCAACAATAAAATAAACCCCTACTACAGAAAATATTACTCCTGCTATTTTGCTTAGAGTTAATTTTGTTTTCAATATAAAACTTTCGGCAATTAATGAAAAAACTGGTATAGTCGCAATAATCATAGATGCTGCTGAAGCACTAATTAAATTTACACCATGGTTTTCAAAGGCATAATATAATGTTACTCCTACAAATCCAGCCATGGCCATCATAGGAATATCTTTTTTATTGATTTTAGCACCAGGTTCTTTTATTCGTAAAATCACCATTAATAATATAATTGCAATTAAAAATCTTAATACAGCTAGTGTCATTGGCGGAAAAACATTTAAAGTAACTTTTATACTGATAAAAGATAACCCCCATATGATCACTGTTGCAATCATTGCAATACTAGATAAAATTCGCTTATCTTTCATACCCATCCCCCCATCTTCTTATATTATATATCTAATACTTTATAATACAAAGTATAATCTTTCCCTTCTCCTATGTAAACCATATTTTCCCTAATAAAACTTGACAGCTTTTTTAATATTCAGTATATTATTCTTCATAGCAATACAAAGGAGTGAATATATATGACAGAATTTAATTCTATTTCTATTATTGGTATGGGACTAATGGGGGGTTCCATGGCCTTATCTTTAAAAAGAGCTGGCTTTAACGGACATATCATCGGCATGGATACTTCTATGGAGTCATTAGAGTATGCTAAAAATATAAATGCCCTTGACATAATTGCAAAAGACATAAAGCAAGGCATTTGTTCTTCCGATTTAATTATTATTGCAGTACCCCTTGGTTACTATGAAGAAATTTTCAAAGAAATATCCCCTTACCTTAAAGAGAATGTAGTTGTCACAGATTTAGGAAGTGTTAAGGGATGCGTTCATCATATTGCTGAAAAAAATCTACCCAAGAATGCTTCCTTTATAGGAGGACATCCTATGGCAGGATCAGAAAAAGATGGTATTCAAGCTGCAAATGCCTTCCTATATGAAAATGCCTACTATTTCTTGACCCCTGAAGATCATATTCCTTTACATATTGTAGATAAACTAAAAAAGCTAGTAACTTCTCTAGGAGCTTATCCTGTAGTAATCAGCTCTGATGAGCATGATAAAATTGTTTCGCAAATTAGCCATTTACCACATTTAATGGCTTCTATATTAGTAAATACCTTAGATCAAAATAAAGGAATTTCCTCTTTACCTTTTGTAGGAGGTGGTTTTCGAGATTCCACTCGAATCGCTTCTGGAAACCCTTTTATGTGGAAAGATATTTTCTTTTTTAATCAAAAAGAATTATTGTCCAGTGTTAAAAAATTAGAAGAAGTGTTGAAAGAATGTAAAAGAATACTAGAAAATGAAGACAAGGAAAATATGCTAGAGCATTTAAAAAATGCAAAACTCCTTCGAGATAGTCTTCCTCATCATGGAAAAGACTATATTTCTCCTCTTTACGAAATCATTGTTAGCGTTGAAGACAAGCCTGGAGTTTTAGGAGAATTAACAAACCTTCTAGGAAAAAATGAAATTAATATCAAAGAAATCGAAATTCTTCATTCCCGACAAGAAGAGAAAGGCGCCATTCGATTGGGTTTAGCATCCTTGGAAGAGCAAAAAAAAGCCTTACTTATTTTAAAAAGCAATCAATTTCCTTTTGCTTACAGAAAAGGCGAAAACCCTTAATTTGGTTTTCGCCTTTTTTTATCAACTCGTTAGCAAATGATAAGAAAGATCTATAGCATACTGATCATGGGAAGAATTAATAATTTCAACAGTTCCTTCCTCATAACCCTCTTTTAATGCATTCATAGTTAAAAGAATATTTTTCACATGAAGTGCTGTTCCCAATCCACCGTCTATTAGCATTATATTTTCACCTAATACTTTTTTAATCGCATCCTTTAAAAATACATAGTGGGTGCAGCCTAAAACAACAGAAGCAATTTCTTTTATATCAATATTTTTAAACAATTTCTTTATTGCTACCTCTACTTCTTCTCCTTCAATTTTCCCATTTTCCACAAGCTCTACAAGCTTTGGAGCAGGAACTTTTATGATTTCAGCTTGATCTATATATGTATCCATTAAATTATTAAACTTTTCTTCTCTTAAGGTGACTTCTGTAGCAAGCACCACTATTTTTCCATCTTTATATATTTCAATGGCTGGCTTTAAAGCCGGTTCAACTCCAATAATTGGAATATCATATCTTTCTCGAAATTCATTTACAACAACGCTCGTAGCTGTGTTACAAGCAATTACAATTGCTTTCACTCCTTTTTCTATAAAATAATCTCCAATTTCAAAACAGATACTTTCTAATTCTTCCTTTGTTTTTTTCCCATAAGGTACATTTTTTGAGTCCCCATAATATATGTAGTTTTCCTGTGGCATAAGTTTTTTCATTTCTTTCAGGACACTAATTCCACCCATTCCAGAATCAAACACCCCTATAGATAGACTTTTCAATTCGCTGACCTCCTATACTAAGTGATAACTAAAATATTATATCATATATTTTGTTTATTCCAACCCTAGTATATGGATTTATTATTGCATTTTCATTACCTTATTTATTATACAATTATTTAAAATTGGTCTACTTAAACATAAAAAATGTATGGAT
>SWCA01007849.1_pt1 | contig 41745 bp, 37 predicted proteins | sample 4692961 | NCBI WGS metagenome assembly SWCA01 (sample SAMN10267275, study PRJNA491770) | bioreactor metagenome | isolation source: DHS bioreactor inoculated with | place: Japan: off Shimokita Peninsula
TATATGCAATGCCATTTTCTGCAACAACAAGAGCATTATTCTATAACATTGACATGTTTGAAGAAGAAGGCCTAACTGAAGCAGACGTACCAACAACATGGAGTGAACTAGAAGAAATCGCTAAAAAATTTGATGTTGTTGAAGGTGGAGCAATTCAAAGATTAGGATTTGATCCAACGTATGGAAATGCGACATACCATGGATGGTTATGGCAAAAAGGTTTAGATTTCTTTGATGAAGATCAAAACCCAACATTAAACACTCAAGGTCATCGTGATGTCTTACAATGGATCATTGATTTTAATGGTAGTGATTATACAAGAAGTCAACTTACTGCCTTTGGTGAAGGAAATCAAATGCTAGGGATAAACCCTTTTGCAGCAGAAAGAGTCGCAATGATCGTAGAAGTTGATGGTTTATATCAAATCATTAAAAATAGTGGTGCAGATTTTGAATATGGTGTCGCACCTATTCCAATTCCAGATGAAGATGGCATTCATGTGAATTGGGGTAGTGGTTTCTCATTAGAACTTTATGATAATGGTAAAGATGAAAATGATCAAAAAGAAGGCGCATACGCTTTTGTTAAATACTTAATGAGTAAAGACACACAAATAGAATTAGCAGAAGTTAATGGGTGGATAATGAGCCACATTTCAGCGATGGAAGAATATGTTTCTGATAAACCAATCATGCAAAAATTGTTAGTAGAAGTTGATGATGCAATGGATAAAGTATATATTCCATATGCACCAGGTTGGCATGGCAATGATTGGCAACCGTTTTATAATCAAGCTTTAGAAGGAACATTGACTGTAAGTGAAGCATTAGAACAAGCAAGACTTAATTATTTACAAAAGAAGGAAAACTACGAAGCTACAAATTAACATAAAGGAGAAATGATTATGGCTAGTTCGATTACAAAGTTAAAAAAACAAGAAAATATAATCGGATACTTATTTGCGTCTCCTTGGTTATTTGGACTGATTGTACTTGGTGCATTTCCAATCTTGGCATCGCTTTATATTAGTTTCACGTCTTATGATATGATAGGTGTCCCAAAATTTATTGGGTTTGAAAACTATCGAATCTTGTTTACAAACGATAATATCTTTTGGCAAAGTTTAGGAAATACGATATATCATGTTGTAATCGCAATACCGTTAGGACTTTTGGTAGGTATATCTTTAGCATTATTGTTAAACAATAAAATTAAAGGTATGAGTATATATCGAACACTCTTTTATCTACCTAACGTTGTTAGTATTGTTGCGATGAGTTTATTATGGTTATGGTTGTTTCAACCAAGCTTTGGACTTATTAATGAAGTTTTATCCCCAGTCTATGAACTGTTTAAAATGGAGCCACTGCGTTGGCATCAAGATCCATCCACATCTAAGTTTACACTAATCTTGATGGGTTTATGGACTGCTGGAGGATCGATGGTAATCTATTTAGCGCAGATGCAAGATATACCAACGAGTTTATATGAATCAGCTGAAGTTGATGGTGCAAATTGGATTAAAAAAACCTTTTATATTACATTACCACTCATGACACCATCTATTTTCTTTAATCTGATTATGGGGCTTATCGGTGGATTTCAAGTCTTTACGATTGCCTATATTATGACAGCTGGGGGACCATCAAGATCAACATATTATTATGCTTACTATTTATTTGATAAGATGATGGTCGATCGAGCAATGGGTATGGCAAGTGCCATGGCTTGGATTTTATTAGTGATTGTTTTAATAATTACGGTTATTGCTTTACGCTTAAATAAATATGTTGTTTATTTAGGCGAAGAAAGTTAAATAATAAAAAAAATAAAAAAAGGGAGAAATAAAATGAAGAAATTACTTGTTTTAGTAGTTATGGCTGTATTTGCATTAACACTTACAGCATGTTGGCCAGGTGAAATCGGTGTTGTTACAGAATTCAATGCTGATGGATCAGGAACTCGTACCATCATGATAGAAGTTATGGATGATACTTTATCAGATACTGCAATTATCAATCCAGATGATCCAGATCAAGATGAAGGTAAAGGTGCTGTATTAAATGACAAGCATATTGATGGTGGTGTCATTGCTATTCAAACATGGTTAGAAGATAATGCACCAGATTTCATCACTGTTGAAGATGCAACTGTTGATGGATATGTACGTACATTTACAATGAGTTACTCATTTGATGATTTTGATGACTTCTTAGATAAATATGAACAACTTGTTAACTTATCACCAAACATGAGTTGGGATGACTTTGATGATTCAGAAAAACCAAGTTTAGATATGACAGGTGGTTTTACTAAGACATTAACATTCTATGAATCAAAAACTATTCTTGAAGCATCATTAGACTGGGCAATTGATGGCATTTATAATGATATTTACAATGAAGCTGATTTGGCTGGATTTGTGACTAAAGCAGATATCTCAGTATTAGCTGGTTACACAGTAAGAATTGGTGATGAAGAATTATCAGAAATCAGATATTATGATCCAAATGTATCAGAAAACAATGATGCTGGAGATACTGGTAAAGTGATTTTTGTTGAAAGTGATGATTTTGAACTTACAGGATCATTTACAAATACAGGTTTAATCGTTGGTTTAGTGATTGGTGCAGTTGCATTAATCGGTGGCGGTGTTTTCTTAGTATTAAAATTTAAAAAATAAGTAAAGGGAACTGATACATATGCTTAAAGAACTATATAAAAAAGCAACAGACATCGTTTATGCAAACTTCTTATGGATACTTTTTAGTTTTTTAGGCATATTATTAACTCTTGGTGCAGCTACAACTGCACTATTTAGAGTGATATTTCAAGTATTTAAAACAAAAGAGCCAACCAATGTGTTTCCTTTGTTCATTAAAAGTTTTAAAGAAAACTTTCTTCTAAGCACATTGGTTTACTTTTGTTTATTAATATTGGGTGTATCTACTTATATCATGCTTACATATGCGTTATATCATGATTTAGTTTTTCTCTTAGTGATTGCAATTTTTGTTAGTTATCAACTTATCATGTTTACAGTGTATTTTTTTCCAACTGTAGCACTTTTTGAAACTGCTTCACTTAAAGAACTGATCAAAAACGTATTATTATTAGCAAATTATCACTTATGGACAAATATAAAAATATTAGGTAGCTTTGTGTTTGTTGTCTTTTTAGTATTTTATGTACATGAAGCATTTTTACTGATAGGTGTAGCGATCTACGGATTTCTAGTAGCGTTTCATTTACAAAAAGTATATAAACCTTATATTGAACAATTAGACGAGGAAGGAACTGAGTAACATGGGATATTTGAATTTTAAAAGTGAATATAATAGAAATCCTGTGATCAAACTTACTGATCATGATGATCATGTTTATGAGGGCTTTACCAATATACATGAGCAATTAAAAAACATAAAAAAAGGTGTTGTTGTTTTTGAAACATATCCAGGTACTGACTTATCTGTTTTAAGAACACGCATAATCGATGGGTTGAACCCTGATCAATTGATCTTTATCGAACAGTATGCAAAACCTGAAGAAACCATTAATCAAATGCTCGCATATAACTTAACTGATGATCGAGTATTTGGTAAATATAGTTATCATAAGATAGAAGATTTTTATGATATAGATTCGATTAAAACAATCAATGAAAACATTGATAAAGATAAATTAACCATTGTTTATGGTTTTGGTGCTTCTTTAATTGATTTTGATACATTGATTATGGTTTCACTTACAAGATGGGAAATACAGTTAAGATATCGACAAGGAGCAACGAATTTTAGAATAGAAAATCAAGATGAAGATATTTTAAGAAAATATAAAAGAGGTTATTTTGTTGAATGGAGAGTTGCAGATCGAATCAAAGACCAATATATCAACGAGCTTGATTATGTCATTGATTTTAATGAGCTTGATCAACCAAAAATGATATCGAAAGCAGGTTATCATCTCATATTAGATGAAATGGTGAAAAGACCATTTAGAATGGTGCCTTATTTTGATCCAGGCGTTTGGGGTGGACAATGGATGAAAGAAGTTTGCCATTTAGATCCTAATAAACAAAATTTCGCTTGGAGTTTTGATGGTGTTCCAGAGGAAAACTCAATTAAGATTCAACTTGGAAAAACGATTGTTGAACTACCTGCTCAGGATCTAGTCCAATTTAGATCTATCGATCTTATGGGCAATAGAGTGCATGCGAGGTTTGGAAAACATTTTCCTATTAGATTTGACTTACTTGATACTTTTGAAGGGGGTAATTTATCTCTTCAAGTGCATCCATTAACCGAATATATACAAGAAACTTTTGGGATGACTTATACACAAGACGAAAGCTATTATATCTTAGATACAAAAGATGATGGTGTTGTTTATTTAGGATTTAAAGAAAACATAGATCAAGATGCCTTTAAAAATGATTTAAGAAAAGCAGAAAAAGGTGAAATTGTTTTTGATGCTGACAAGTATATCAATAAATTTCCAGCAAAAAAACATGATCACTTCTTAATTCCAGCAGGAACAATCCATTGTAGTGGAAAAAATACAATGGTTCTAGAAATCAGTGCATGTGTATATATATTTACATTTAAACTTTGGGATTGGGGAAGACTTGGACTTGACCAGAAACCTAGACCTGTTCATTTAGATCATGGCTTTAAGAACTTGCAATTTGACAGAGATACAACATATGTTAAAAATGAGTTGATTAATCAAATTGAACCAATTGATAAGTATAGTGAAATCACTGGATTACATGAAAGAGAGTTTTTAGAAACCATTAGATATACTTTTGATGATGAAGTTATTATAGATCTAAAAGGTAGTGTTAATGTGGGTAACTTAGTTGAAGGCACACATGCTAAAATCATGAGTTTAGATCATAGTTTTGACGATTATGAAGTTCATTATGCCGAAACATTTATTATGCCTGCTAAGATACAAAAAGTAAAGATGAAATGCTTAGATCCAAAGGGTTGTAAAGTGATCAAAGCACATGTGAGATGATAGTATGATATATGCGATTATAGGGCTTATTTGTTTGATGCCAGTTATATTTTACATCGGATATAGATATGGTTTTAAAAAAGCAAGTCAAGCTTTTTTTGAGATGCTGTTTAAGTTTGGTTTTGATTCAAAAGTTAAAGCTTTTAAGTCTTTGAATAAACATGCAAAACCAGATGGTATTGTTTTTGTTGGGGATTCAATTACTCAAGATTTCAATGTTCATGAATATTTTAAAGGATATCATGTCTATAATAGAGGTATTGGTGGAGATACAACTGAAGGTTTATTAAAAAGGTTAGATGTTTCAATTGATGAGTTAAAACCATCTCAAGTATTTATTCAGATGGGGACTAATGATTTAGAACTATTAGAAGCTACACCTGATGAGATTTATAAGCGTATCAGTGAAGTTGTTACACATATCAGAACACATTTTAAAAAGACTGAAATCTATTTGATTTCTCTTTATCCAGTCAATCCGCTTATGGATAAGACCACTGTAGGCAGAAGAACTAATGAAAACATTCAAAAAACAAACAGCTTAATAAAAACAATTCAAGGGATTACATTCATTAATATTTATGATAAACTGATTAATGAAGATGTTTTAAATCCGGATTATTCATTAGAAGGGCTTCATTTGAATCAAGAAGGATATGAAGTGGTTTCAAAAGTTATTCAACCATATTTAAAAAAATAACGGATCAATTTGATCCGTTTTGTAAGAAAAGGAGTAAAGATGGAAATATTATTCTTAGAACCTATATTTAAAGAACGTATATGGGGTGGGCAAAAATTAAAAAAAGTGTTTAATTATCCAATAAAAGATAAACCTATTGGTGAGTGCTGGGCTATATCTGGACATCAACATGGATCATCTAAAGTCTTAAATGGTCCTTATGAGGGTATGAAGTTAGATGATTTATTTAGTAACTTTAAAACTCAATTATTTAACAATGATCCAAGTGATAGATTTCCACTTCTCGTCAAGATTTTAGATGCGAATGATGATTTATCAATTCAAGTACATCCAGATGATCAGTATGCCATGACACATGAAAATGATTATGGAAAAACTGAGTGCTGGTATGTGATAGATGCCGATGAAGATGCAATCATCATTGATGGTCATTATGCACTTACAAAACAGGAGTTTATTGAAAAGATTAAACAAAATGATTTGTCTTTATGGAAAACAAGACAAATCAAAAAAGATGATTTTATCTATATTCCAGCTAAAAAAGTACATGCGATTGGTAAAGGTTCTTTGATATATGAAGTACAACAATCATCAGATACAACCTATAGAATATACGATTATGATAGAAAAGATGATCATGGTAAGAAAAGAGACTTGCATTTAGATAAAGCTTTAGATGTGATTGATTTGCCTTCTAAAGACATTGATGTTGATGTAAAGTTCATAAATCATGAATCATATGATTTATATCACTATATTAAAAATGAATATTTTGAATTAACTCGTGTAGATGTTAAACAATCATTTGTATTAAAAACGCATAAATATCAGTTATGCAGTGTATTAGAAGGTCATGGTTATGTCAATAATCATGAAATCAAAAAAGGAGACCATTTTATCCTTACTGGACAAGAGAGGGTAGAAGAAATTGTATTTAAAGGCAATATGCGCATCATGATGACACAAAGACCCTATGAATCTTATGTTTAGACACATTATCATTATTATAATTATTTATTCTCTTAACTATGGGTCTACGTTATTATAGCTTATCCATTAATATTTAATTAAATGAATTAAAGGTGGTTGTTCTAATTTTGAGCGATCATCTTTTTATTTTTATTTCTTAATATATCACCATATTGTTTTGGTATCATTCTGTTTTCAAAAGAAGCACGAATAAAAAATGTTACATGTAACAATAATATTCGATTATAGTGGTAAAATATATGTTGTGTAATATATGAAAACGTTTCAAAAAAATATAAAATATAGGTAAACAAGTTAAGGAGTGGCGTTTATGAATATTATCGTAGCGGTTGACTCATTTAAAGGAACACTATCTTCTTTAGAAATATCGCATTTATTAAAACTGCATTTTGAAAAGCAAGGCCATCATGTATTACCGATACCGATAAGTGATGGTGGAGAAGGTTTTGTCGATGCTATAGATTATCTTTTTAATAATGGACTGATTACTGTAGACACATATGGCCCATTACAAGATGCTATTCAAGCAAACTATATAAAATATCAAGATATTGCCTTTATTGAACTCAGTAGCGTATCGGGATTAAATAAAATTGATAAGTCAAGATTAAATCCATTAGAAACATCAACTTATGGACTTGGTCTTTTAGTTTTAGATGCCATTGATCAAGGTGCGAAAAAAATAGTTCTTGGCCTTGGGGGAAGTGCTACTAATGACGGTGGGGCAGGTATGCTTCAAGCATTAGGGGTAAAATTTTATCATAACGAAGAACTGATATTAGAACCCATGAGTGGGAAGTTGCTATCAAAAATCACTTCATTTGATACAGCTGCACTTGATCAAAAAATTAAGGGTATTTCTTTTGAACTAGCGAGTGATGTAAAAAATCTCTTATTAGGTAGTGATGGTTGTGCGCACATTTATGCAAAACAAAAAGGTGCAAATCAAAAGATGAGATCTAAGTTAGAAACCAATATGACCCATTTTGCAGATGTTGTTGAAAATCATTATAATCAGACATATCGATTCTTTGAAGGTGCTGGTGCTGCAGGTGGATTTGGATTTGGAGCAATGGCATTTTTGAATGCTAAAATTCATAGTGGTATTGATTACATGATTGATTTATTAAATTTGGATTCATATATTAAAACCTCAGACATCGTAATTGTAGGTGAAGGTAAATTAGATAAGCAAACTTCATTTGGTAAAGCACCTTATGGTATAGCTAAAATAGCTAAAAAATATAACAAGAAAGTGATTGGTATATTTGCTGTCAGTGAAGGGATTAGAGAAGCAAATTATCTTGATGAAGTTCATGTGATTGTTCCAAAATATGCAAGTGCTGATTTCTCAATGAATGAACCCAAAAAAGCATTAATAAAGATGTTAAACGATGTAGAGGTAACCATATGAAAGTGATTGAAATATTAAAAACAATCTATCCAGAACAATTTGAAGATGTTCATGTGAAGATTGAAAAGCTTATAGATAAACACAAAATAGAAAAACAAATCAATTGGGTATCAGAAGAAGATATCATGTTAATAACATATGGAGACTCAATCATAAAAGAAGGAGAAAAACCTTTAAAAACATTGAATCATTTTTTAAATACATTCACAAAAGATCAATTGACTAATGTACATCTTTTACCGATGTTTCCATTTTCATCAGATGATGGATTTTCAGTTATTGATTATGAAAAAATAAATCCAGATTTAGGTGATTGGGATGATATCAACGCGTTAGCAAAACACCGTGGTCTTATGTTTGATGCTGTGATCAATCATATTTCAAAATCAAGTGACTGGTTTCAAGGATATCTCAATGGTGATGAAACTTATAAAAACTATTTTGTGGAATGTGATCCTAAAAAAGATTATAGTGATGTGGTTAGACCAAGAGCACTACCTCTTTATTATCCATATCAGACAAGTGAAGGTATTAAATATGTTTGGGCAACATTTTCTGATGATCAAATCGATTTAAATTATGGGCATCCAGATGTGTTAATCCATATCTTAGAAATACTGATTAAATATGCAAAAAATGGTGCACGATTCATTAGATTTGATGCAGTAGGTTTCTTATGGAAAAAAATAGGGACATCGTCTATACATCTACATGAGACGCATTTACTTGTTCAACTGATGAGATATGTATTGGATCAAACAGTACCTGGTACAATCATTGTCTCAGAAACTAATGTACCACATAAAGAAAATATTACTTATTTTGGTGATGGAACGAATGAAGCACATATGGTTTATCAATTTCCACTACCACCACTTACCTTATTTTCATTTGTAAGTGGTGATGCAACCAAACTAACGGATTGGGCAAAAAGTCTAGATGATACTAAATTAACCAATCAAACGACTTATTTTAACTTTCTTGCGAGTCATGATGGTATAGGTATGAGACCTGTTGAAGATATATTAAATCATGAAGAAAAACAAATGCTGGTTAATCATGTAACAGTTAATGGTGGTAAAATCAGTTATAAAAATAACAAAGATGGTTCTACCACACCTTATGAACTCAATATTAGTTATCAAGATGCTGTTTCCAAATTAGGAGATACACAGAAGGTCAGAATATCTAAGTTTTTAGGAGCTCAAGTGATTTTGTTATCTATGATTGGTATACCAGGTATATACATTCATAGTTTATTAGGGTCTAGAAATGATTATGAAGGTTTAGAATCATCAAAGATTAACCGAAGAATAAACCGTGAGAAATTAAATTATGATTTGTTAGCCAAAGAAATCAAAGATTCAAATTCTACGAGATACCAAGTTTTTAATCAATATTTAGATTTGATTGATATTAGGAAACAACACAAAGCATTTTCACCTTTTGCGATTCAAGAGGTTTTGATGTTGGATCATCGCGTTTTTTCTTTAATTAGAGCCGATGAGAAAACTTCTGAACGCATACTTGTTTTAGTTAATGTATCTGATCAAGAAATCAAACTGGATACGCTTTATCAAGGAGAAGATTTGATTCATCAAGAACATATAAAAGACACAATCATATTGAAACCTTATCAGTATCGCTGGATACTCTTAAGTTAAAAAGAGGTATAAATCATGAATATTGCAATGATTCACTTTCGAGTAGGTGCAACTGACGGGGTTTCACTTGAAATGGATAAATGGAAAGAGAGTTTAGGAAAATTAGGACATCATGTGATCTATATAGCAGCAGAAGAAAATAATGCTAAAGCACATTTAATCAAAGAAATGAGTATTTATGGAGAAAAACATAAAACTTTTTTCCACAATTGTTATGAAAGTCTTGATGATTATGAGAGTGATATAGATTTAATGCATGATATTGATCATCAGGCAGATATGATTAAAACTAAACTCATTCAAATCATTAAAAATGAGCGAATTGATTTAATTATACCAAATAACGTCTCATCATTAGGATTAAACTTAGCAGTTTGTAAAGCCATCTCTGATGTGATCGATGAAACAAAAGTTAAAGTGATTTACCATCATCATGATTTTTATTGGGAAAGAGAACGATATGGACATCCAACTACACCAAAAGTCAATGAGATGTTAGAACGATATTTTCCAAATACAAAACATGAAGCAACGCACTGCGTGATCAATCAAATCGCAAAAAGAGAAATCAAAGATCGAAAAAATATTGATGCCATCGTCATCCCTAATGTCTTTGATTTTTCACAGGATTTATGGAAATTAGATGCATATAATAAAGATTTAAGAGAACGATTCAATATAAAAGATAATGATATTGTTTTTCTTCAAGCGACTCGTATTGAAGATAGAAAAGCGATTGAACTAGCCATTGATACGATAGAAATCTTTAACCAAAAATTAGCATCTTATGTTGGCATGACTCTATATAATGGAAAAGTTATTACCAATGCGTCTAAAGTATATCTGATATTATCGGGCTTAAATGAGCTTAAGGCTGATAAGTTTAAGAAACTAGAAGAAAAAATAAATAAAGCTAGTTATGACGTTAAACTGATCAATGATATCGTTGAATCAAAAAGAAATGAGGATAGCACACAAAAAAAATATGCTTTATGGGATATTTATACCATGTGTGATTTTGTAACCTATCCATCTATCTTAGAAGGATGGGGTAATCAATTTATTGAAGCGGTTTTTGCTAAAAAACCATTACTGATTTATGAGTATCCAGTTTATCTCACGGATATAAAAGCTTTAGGATTTGATGTCGTATCTTTAGGAGATACACATAAGGTTAATGATGATCAGATGGTTTATGTCGATCATGAGATTATTGAACAAGCTGAAATCCAAATATCAGAAATCTTATTTGACAGCACTAGGTATAAAGATTTAACAGAAAAAAATTTTGAAATTGCAAAAGATAAATTATCTTTTAAAGAATTAAGAAATATTCTGAAAAATATTATAAGTAACAAACAAATAAGTTAATAAATCCTATAAATTGTTTTTAATAACATATAAAAAACGCTTTCACAATGATATAATGTGAACATAAATAAAAAGAGGAGTGAAGAAAGATGAAAAAAATATTAGCTTTTTTAATGATTATTACAGCATCAATAGTATTAATTGGTTGTAATAACGAAGAAGTAGAATTAGTGATTTTAAGTGATTTTGGTCGTGAGGTAATTGAGAAAGAAACTTACAGAACTGAAATATTTGATGCGTTCGAAGAAGAACATAATGTTAAGATCAGCTTTGAAACACTTGCACAAGCTGAAGATACTTTCAACAAGATAGATACAGAACAAAAAGCAGAAAATTATACAGTAGATCTTTTGATTTCTCACTACGGTACAATGTCTGACTATATCTCAGAAGGATATATGCAAGAAGTTGACGATCTAGAAGATGAAATGGATGATAGAACATTCCTACAAACATTTAATGGATCAACAAATAGTGATGGCAATCGTTATTTCTTCCCTATTAATTCAGATGTATATTTATCATATGCTAGAAAAGAAGCATTTGATACACTACCTACTGGATTAACTAAAGATGAAATATTAGCTGGTGATTATACATGGGCAGACTTTATTGCTTGGGCAGATGAAATTGGTGACCATAGTGTTCATATTAAAGGTCAAGCAACTTCAATGTTATTATATGAAGTTGGCGGTATGGCATTATCAAATGGTGGTGCATTCCCAGTTTTAAACGATACTGGTAACTTAAAAGCATGGCAAGATATTATTGCTTTATATGAAGATGGTAGTATTGCTCCAGAAAGCTTAACAAGCAATGTTTCTAATGAACATATGGTTAATGCGGAAAGTGGTGTTAAACTAGCGTTTGAATTAATGGCTCCACTTGCAACAGCAGTAAGTCAATCTCCTGCAGCATTTGAAATTTTCCCAGGGCCACAAGGTACATCAGGTAAAGCTGGTTCAATTATTGGTGGACACGGTATTGGTATCGTTAATAATGCACCAAACCAAGAATTAGCTGAAGAATTTATCAAATGGTTTACAGCTCCTGAACAAATCGTACATGCAGCTTTAGGTACAATTCCAACAATTGAAGAAGCATCAGAAGCATTAGGAAATGATCCTGAAGACGAAGTGATTAGACAAGGTTTACAAACAGTTGCTAATGCAAATGTTGAAGGACTACAAATGATTTCATCATATACTTCATGGTCAGAAGTTAAAGGCGTTTATGATACAGTATTTACTGGCATTATGAATGGTACAATAACTAATGCAAATATTGAAGCTACTTTAGATGATCAACAAGATGAATTGGAAGACTTATTAGCTTAATTATAGCCTTCTCCATAAAAGTACAAGAAGGATATTCCTTCTTGTATTTTTTTTAAAAAAAATGTAAGATGAAAGAAAAAGAGGTGAGAAAATGGTAGAACAGATGGATTTAAAGCCGAAAAAGAATATTTTTAAATCTCCATATATGCTTTTATTACCGGCTTTATTGTTTTATTTAATGTTTTGGTTTTTCCCTGTCATGCTATCGTTAATCCAAAGTTTTACTGCTAAATATGGCGGTTTCTCATTAGATAACTATAGAATGATGTTTGATGATCCGCTCTTTTTGGAAGCCTTAACGAATACATTAGTATTTGCAGTGATATCACTGATTTTGCAATTTTTTATTGCACTTGGTGTTGCACTATTAGTTAATAGGAATTTCAAGGGTTCTAAACTATTTTTATTTGTGATGTTAATTCCTATGGCACTACCTCAATCAGCTGTTGGTATTTTATGGAATACTGGACTGATTCAAGTAGGATGGATTAACTCATTATTTGAAGTTTTTGGACTTCAATCATTACTTGAAGGATTAAGTGTTATTGACGGTAGAATCATCTGGAAAGATGTTTCTGGGATGCAAGCAGTATTTCTAATCATATTGATTGATACATGGACAGTTATGCCTTCTGTGATGATTATCATATTAGCGGGTCTTCAAAACTTTAATAAAGAATTTAAGGAAGCTGCACAAGTCTTTGGTGCAACTAAATTTCAGGCTTTAAAAGATATCGTTATTCCAATTATTAAGCCATCTTTAATTACAGCACTTTTACTAAGATTAATTGCTGGTGTTCAAGTATGGCTCATTAGTGTTATGATCTTTGGATTTGAACGCATACCTTTCTTGCTAGAAAGAATCGTCTTTTATTCAGACAAAGTAAGAACAGGTGAATTTAGCTATCAATTAGCTGTTGCTTATAGTGTGTTTACATTAGCACTTGTGTTTATCGTTGCATTTGGTTTTATCAAACTTACTAAAGGTAAAGATTGGAGGAATCAAACATGAACACGAGCATTGTTAAATCGACGTTATTTTATATGTTTATTGTAGGTATTATGTTAGTTGTTTTAATTCCTCTTAGCTATTTAGTGACCATTTCTTTTAGTAATTCTGTTGAACTAAGTGAGTTTCCAAAAAGTATGCTTCCTTCATTTAGAGAAGAACTTATTGTAGATTGGGATGAGGAAGAAGAGTATTACTTAGTCAGTAGAGAAAATGCAAGTGGGACTATCGTAGATTTGTATGCATCAAGTAATTTTGAACGTATCAGCGATTATTTTAGAGATTATTTAAATTTAAGAGTCGATCCAGAAGAGTTAGAAGCTGATTTTATTGAAACCAGAAATGATGGTACAGTGATAGAAGTTGTTTATCGGAAATCAATTTTTAATAATTTTCAAAAGTTCTTCAGTGTTTTTCCAGGTGCAGATAGTGCACTTATCAATAGTATTAAAGCTGCACTTTATACCATCATCATTTCAATGAGTTTTGGTGGGGCCATCGGTTATGCACTTGCTAGAACTCCAATTAAAGGTAAAGATGCAATTTCATTAGGCTCTCTCATTGTTAGAATGTTTCCTGTAGTTTCTATTAGTGTTCCAATGGCTGTATTACTTATTCGTTATGGTATGTTTGATACGATGTTAGGTTTGGCTATTATTTATGCCATTCCAAATATTGGTCTTACAGCATGGATTACCAGATCAATTTTTATGAGTGTTAATAAAGAGCTAGAAGAAGCAAGTTTGGTTTTTGGAGCAACTAAGAATCAAACATTTAGAAAGATTACATTGCCTTTAGTTTTACCAGCGTTCGCTGCATCTTCGATGTATGCATTTATTACAGCATGGAATGATACTGCGGTATCGTTATTATTGACTGATGAAAATGAAACGCTTGCCCTTTTAATTTATAAATCTATCGGTGGATCATCATCGATTCACTATGCGGCTAGTGGGGCAATTATATTAATTTTACCTGCATTAGCATTTACGTTTTTACTTAAAAATTATATTAATAAGATTTGGGGCTAGAAAGGAAGGTATATATGTCATATTTAAAATTTGATAAAGTTAAAAAAGTGTATAATAAGAAAGTTGTTGCTGTAAAGGAATTTAACTTAGATATAGAACAAGGTGAATTCATCGCTTTCTTAGGCCCATCGGGTTGTGGTAAAACAACAACCTTGAGAATGATTGCCGGCTTAGAATCTGTTACCGAAGGGGATATCGTTTTAGAAGGTAAATCAATCATTCAACTTGAACCTAAAGATAGAAATATTTCTATGATTTTTCAAAGCTATGCAGTATGGCCACACATGAGTGTTTACGATAATGTTGCATATGCTTTAAAATTAAAGAAGAAATCTAAAGAAGAAATCGATGAAATCGTTCAAGAAGTTGCAAAAATAGCTGATATTTCTCAATATTTGGATCGTTATCCTTCACAACTTTCAGGGGGGCAAAGACAAAGGGTTGCAGTTGCTAGAGCTATTGCAGTTAAACCTAAATTGTTCTTAATGGATGAACCACTATCTAATTTAGATGCTAAATTAAGAGTTGCGATGAGAACAGATTTAAAACGTATCCATCAAGAATTAAAATCTACATCCATATTTGTTACACATGATCAATCAGAGGCACTTAGCTTAGCTGATCGTATTGTTGTCATGAATCATGGTGTGATTGAACAAATTGGTACACCGAATGAGATTTATCATGAAAGTGCAACGATGTTTATTGCGAAGTTTATTGGATCACCTCCAGCGAACTTCTTTGAAGTTGTTGTTAAAAAAGACGATAAAGGGCTGTATTTAGAGCATCCATCATTTAAGTACTATTTAGATCGTAAAGTAACAAAGACACTTGAAAAAGAGTACTTGGATCAAAGCATCATCTTAAGTGTTAGACCAGAGAAAATCACAATTAATAAAAAAGATGCTTTATTTGAAACAAAAGCAGCAATAATTGAACCACAAGGTTCACATATTATTATTTCAGCTGATGTAAATGGTGAAGATATTAAGATTCAATCTGAAATCCTTGATATGAAAGTTGGGGAAAAGATCAACATCGGATTTGGAGATATTGTTCAGTTTTTTGATAAGAAAACCGAACGAAGAATCATTTGATAAAGATATTAAAAGACCTCTGGGTCTTTTTTTATGATACAATAATGATGAGGTGTATCGATTATGGAAATAAGTAAACGTCAAGCAGATGAAATCATAAAAAACTTAAAAAGTGTTATTAATGAAGATATCAATTTTATAAGTCCAAGTGGAACAATTATTTCTAGCTCTGATGAATCTAGAGTTGGAGATTTTCACGAAGGTGCAGTTAAAGTGGCACAAACTAAACAACCCTTGATTATCAGTAGTGATTATGATTATTTAGGTGCAAAAAAAGGCATTAATCTTCCGGTTTTTTATGATCAAAACTTGATTGCAATCGTTGGGATTACTGGAGAAGCAGGAGCGATTATTCAGTTTTCTAATGTTATTGTGAAAATGAGTGAGATTTTAATAAAAGAAAATTTTTTAAATGTGCAAAAACAATTTAAAAGAGAAAATAATAGAGTCATTATGGAATTAGTGACAAAAGGTAAATTTAATCCAGAAATATTTAAGATCAAAATGGACGAATTAGGACTTGATGCCAGCAAATATGCATATTTTTTAATTGCTGAGCTTAGCAACTTCGATATGCAAAATATTGAATTAAGTAATATGATTTATAATTCAATTGAAAAAAGAATTCATATTGATGCAATCTTAGGCAGAAGTGAATCTAAATTTATGTTGCTTTCTGAAATTCAAGATTACGAATCATTAAAAAATAAGTTCTTGGAGATTAAGAACTATGTTGAGCAAAAATACAGAGTGAAAATGACGGTTGGGATTTCAGAAAAAATAAATGGACTTAATGGTTTTTATCAAGCTTACAAACAAGCAGATATGGTTGTTGAGATTGATTCACATAAAGATAGTGGACTGATCAAACAATTTGATGGATCAAGCTTAGAATTCTTGTTTCAATCACTTGCATCACAATCAAATAAAGAATTTTCAAAGAGAGTGCTCGAACATCTAAGTGAAGAAGAAATATCAGAAATTAGTGAAATTATTCAAAACTATATTGCTCATAACGGATCAATTAATGCAGTCAGTGAAGCTTTATATATTCATAAAAATACTGTCCAGTATCGATTAAATAAAATTTTCACGATGACTGGATATAATCCAAGACAATTAAAAGATTTGATTAGCTTATATATTGCATTGGAACTACAAAAAAATTAGAAATGTACTACAAAATTAAATATAATTAGATAAAACGAATTTTATAAAAATTTGTTTTTTTAATAAGGATAAAAAAATATATCCGTAATCAACTTAAGTTTTTTATGTATTAGATATAATGAGCTTAAAGTATAAGGGTATAGGCATTAGTATAATACTCACACTACCCCATCTTTTACAACTGTCTATCCTGATGAAAGGCATGTATGTGGCTATGAAATGGCTTTGTTAAGATGTCAAAGATTCACTCTATTTCTTAATGGTTTACAATGATTTATAATGGTTTTTTCAAGAATTTTTACTAAGTTTTTAAAATTAATGATTAGGGCCTTTGACCCTTTAGTAAGGACTGTCATTGTGAGAACTGTATGTTATATACCCTTTCTATATACATTATTATGAAAACGACTAATTATGCCTAAATTATTTTTTTTCAGGTGTTGGGTCTATAATTTGATGACATTTTAAATTAATAGGAACCTACACATTTGTGACAAATATTCTCATCACAATAGAAAAAATAACAACAAGAGTATACATATGTAATTAAAATAGGTATGTTAGTTTTTAATCTATATACACATTTGTGATAAATATTATCATCACATTAGGAAAAGCATCTCAAAAAGTACACGGTTGTAATTGAACTGGTCTTATATAAATTAACTCATATGTAACGAAAACTAATATAAAAAAATATAAGAAGAATCAAAATATATACAAGCGTAATAAAAATCGGTCACTTTTTAAGTTTCCGATTTTTTTAGTGTAATGATGATAGTAATTATATGGACTCAATTTTTTAAAATCGCTTATTTCCAATCAGGAATCTTATAGATACTTCTTGTAGATAAATACCTCTCAAGAACATTATCAATACCAAAATGATCGAGTACGGTTTTTAAGAATGCAATTACATGTTTTGGATACTTCATAATTTTATGGATCTCATAAAATGCTATGTCTTCATAAAGTTTAACAGATGAATCTAAAAATTGATGAAACTGGTCTAGATCAATGTTTGCTATTTTATGAAATCCACATAGAACATCCATGAGCTGAATAATAGAAGTTGTAGTAGGATCAAAATCAAAAGGCAAGAATAAGAATCTTGCGTTACCGATTTTCTTTGATAGCTCGTCTATTCGATTTGTATAATATAGATACTCTTTAGCAATAACCTTAGATAACTTTAACCGATAATATAATCCATCACCTACTAGAGTGCCATCGTTATTGTTAGAGAAGATAAATGATTTGATTTGATATTGTCTAATATTAACGCGTTTTCCATTTCGATATCTAGGGAGATAAAAGATACCTTTTTGAAACATAATAATTAGTTCATCTTTCTGCATGCGGTTTATAATTTTAGAATAAGTCGATTCCATACAAAAATCTATAAAATATCTTTCGTAAATTTCTCTTGAATTGAATAGCTGATTCTTTGGCAGCTGCAGGATTATTTCTTTCACTTCACTTGTTATATTCACGTTGATCACGTCCTTGTCATAATATGATACCAAAATAATAGATTTTATAAAATACCCTTTATACTGAAAACGTAAAATGATATATCGTCTTGACACGTTGAAAACCAGTGATTTACAAAAACATGCATGAACAATGTGATTTAGAGAACTGTGCTTTGTTATGTTGTTGTTATGAAACCAATGTATTTTGTTATGAAAATCGTAGTGACTAAACGTCTTAATAAAGAGAAAAAAAGTCATTATTTACTTGACTTTTGCGGTGAATTATGCGTCGGCACCTTGACCTTGGACAGTGAACTGTCGATTACTATGTCATCCTTATGCAGCGCTTGACATCTATTACATCAATATTTGTAAAAACTATTAAGATGAGTGAAAAACTTGTCTTTTTTAATGTTTTTAATCCATAGGTTTCAATTCCATGCATATTTTTAAACATGATATATACTTATGAGCTAAATAGAGCCATAGTTGAAAAAATTAAAGTGAAAAATTTACTTATATATCATATACTCATTCAAGATTTTGAGTCTTATGTGGTTTGAAAGGAATGAGTGAGAACTTGTGTATATAAAAACGGTTATAATCTCTTAATTACGGTTAGCTGTCATTATTTGTTGGAATATACGATAAATGATAATGAATACGATGTTTTGACCTTGTCCCATTGCTTAGAGCAGTCTTTTCTTTACTTTTTGTAATTAATCATATGAATAGTACACTTTAGTGAGTTTCTTGGGTTGCTATTATTATCCTTTAGAGTGATATATATAGTAACCAAAAAATTATAAGGAGATTATAGACTTATGAGTAAAGAACAAAGTTTAAGAACATGGATCGAATCATTTAACAAAGGTGAATTCGACTCAAAAGATTTACAAACACAAATTAAAGCTGGTTGGTATGATTGGTTTTGTAAAGATGAAAGTCTTGTAAACAAAACAAAGCGCATGGGCAACATTGTTAAACAATTTAAAGACGGTGGAAAAGTTAATCTTGAAACAATGTATGTATGGTTCAAAAATAACTGTCCACTTGCCGGATCTTTATATGATGACTTTAGAATTGCTGATATAGAATCTGGTGATACACTATTTACCATTCAAATCAACTGTTTTAGAGAAGAAAAGCGATATACAATTTATGGTAAGAAAAACAATTTTGATACACCACTTTACAATACGGATTCAATCAAGGAGTTAGTTAATTGGTTTAATGAAGGGTGGCAGGACAATGTTTAAAGAATTTAATGCACATCCTAAAGGTATCAAGACAACTGATTGTGTGGTAAGAGCAATTACAACAGCAACTAACTCTGATTACCTAGAAGTTAAAAGAGAACTTAACCGAATGAAAAAAGAACTAGGCTTCTCAAGTTATAAAGATACACAATTCTTATATGAATACTTAAAAGGTTATCCTAGACTGATATTTAAACCAGTTAAAGGTGAACCAAGAATTAAAGGTAGTAATTTTACAAAACTACATCCTAAAGGAACATATATTCTTAAAATGGCTGGGCATATAGCAGCGTGTATTGATGGAGTCATATTTGACACATGGGATTGTAGTTATCGTTCGGTTTATACAGCATGGGTGATAAAAAAAGGATAGCCAAATTTTTAAACTATCCTATATTCTTAAAATGTTGTTAGACCTCTATAAGTCAAAATTTGATTCAAATAATCCGGATCATAATCCCAAATTTTTTTATATGTGTTTTCATTTGTTTGAATGCTAAGTAAAATGAAAATAATAATGGGTTGGTTCAAGAAATAGTTGTCTTTGTTCTTACTGTAAAAAGAGCTAATCATTTTTTTTAATGTACTATCAGATTCATACATTTTAAAATAGGTTTCATACTTATTCATTGCTATTGTTTTAATTGTTGAAAGAATTGAGATATTAAGTTTATCATTTTCAACGTAGTTTAAATTTAACTCATTTGCTATATTGCGTGTTTTTTCTAGTATGTTTTTGAACATTTTATTATTTTCTTGAATCTTGTTGTTTGTGTCTAAAAAGGTTCTATCAGTAGCTTCTAATAAAGCCATACATCGGTTAACATCTCTATAAAGATTACTTTCAGGTCTACAATATCTTGGTTTATAAAGTAAGTCGTGGGTTAGTTCAGCATAAGCATGTTGTAATAGCGTTCGAATTTGGACTTCGCATGTAATATCTGGTGTAATTGTAAAAGAATCTATTTTATAGGCTGTCAAAGGTCTAATTAGTACATGTTTAGAAGCATAATCAAATAATGAGGGATAATTTATTTGATCCATTACATAATCTCTATCGACTTCAACCCTAAAATGATCTGACTTATCTAGAATATTAAAAACTATATCTATGTCACTTTCGAGTAAAACCACAAATCTAGTTCCAACTTGATCAGTTATATCATCTAAAGGTTTTTTGTAATTTTTTCCTGGTCTATATAATGCTTTATCTATAAAACTTTCAATACTTTTAACTCTTACAATTGGAGTAACCTTTAAAAAAGTATCAGTTCCTAAACCAAAATCTTTTAGTTTTCTAATAACGTAATCTTTAATATGGTTGCCCCATAGTTCAAGTAATTTTTGACGGGAATTATATTTTTCTCTCAGTTCTAATTCTATCATTTCAATACCTCGATATCTCCTCTTATTTTAAGAGTAGTAATACAATCGTCTTTGCTAATGCTAATTAAATTACTACTAATGTCATTTATGTTTCCTGAAATTGAAATACCACTATTAAATTTAAGTTTTGGTTTAATTTGTATTTTAGATGCTATCTCAGAGTCTTTTGGGACAGATTCCTCGAAAAAGTCATTTTCTAGCATGAAGTTGATATATTCTTGGCTAGTCTCTGGATTGTCAAATGCTTGAATAGAAAAATCATGTATGCTTAAAGTATTATTAGTCCCTCTTATATATCCTAACAATATACTTAAATACCTAATTTTATCGATATAGTCGTCAAACATACTATCAATGAATATTTGTGTTAGGTTATTGAAATTTTGAATTGCGACTCCACCTTGATTTGAAAACTCGCTTCCTAAAAAGTCTTTATAGAAATACTTGGCAGCACTTGCAGTGTTTCTGAATGATAAATTTGAATCAAAGAGATAAGATTTATATGCATTATTTGAAGGGGTGAAAACTACAAGTTTGTATAATTTTTGCTCCTTCCCCAAGAAAGAAACCACAGCTTCTAAACCAATGATCTCATTCGAATCATTTTCTGTAACTGGTTGAAAACTATTGTCAAACTCAGCTTTGATTAGACAAGAAAATTTTTGATTTTCGAAACCAACTTCACCAGACATTACAAATATAGCACTGTCCTTAATTATTCTTGTATTTTGAGCATCAGCTAATAATGACACGATGATTTTAGATTTTTCTATAAATTGATTATCATCTAAATCTTTTATTTCCAATATATGGTTATAAGAACCTTCAATTTCATCATCTTTTTTAATCTCTATAGCTTTTCTTATAACATCGACAATTCTTGTAGATAGTTCTTTTTGAATTTTTTCGTTTAAAGGTACAAGTTGATTAGAAAGTACAGGAGACTTTTTCACTCCATTGTCAGGTATCTGGAAAACTTCATGAATAATCATTCTAGTTATTACTAGATTATCTAAAATCATATTACCCTCCCAAAATGGTTAATTTATAAATAATTATAATACTAAATGACTCAAAAAACAAATTATCAAAGAAATATAGTGAAAACTTAGGAATATTTTCATCAATAAAAGTAATTCCATTCTTGGCAATTTGACAAATTATAAAAATCATGATCTAATTAAACTAAAGAAATTCGGGGTGATCATGTGAAAGATTTTTGGGAGCAAACAGAGATCGATGCTGTTGATTTGATTAATGACGTAAAACAAGGTAAAGTTACAATACCTTCTTTTCAAAGAGGAGTTGTCTGGAAACCAGAACAAAGTAGACTACTTATTGATTCTATTAAAAAGGGATTTCCTTTCGGAAGTATATTAATTTATGAGGATGAAAAGAACCACACTCAGTTAATTGATGGTCTTCAACGTAGTATAACAGTTTACGATTTTATTACTAAACCTGCAGATTACTTTAATAATGATGACATAGACGAATCAGCTGTAAAAGAAATAATAAAAATTGGTGGTATAAATAATTCTATCGAAATAATTAAATCAAAGATGTATGATGAGATTACAAAATGGATTAAAAAGAACCACGAAAATATGGAATCAATGCAAGGTATGCAGTTTAGAGATTTAGCTGATGAACTCGCTAAGAATTTTGGATTTCTCATTGGAAAAGAAAAAAAAGTTGCTGAATTACTGCAACCTATGATGAAGAAATTTCAAAAATTATGTAAATCATTATCAGATACAAAAATTCCAGCATTAGTTTATAAAGGTGATTCATCAAATCTCCCTACTATATTTGAACGTATTAATAGAGAAGGCACTAAACTTAATAGATATCAGATTTATGCAGCTTCTTGGACAAACTATAAAATTAAAATTTCTGATACTAGATTGCAAGAGTTGGTATCAATTGTTGCAGATAGATATGACAAATTAGGTGGCAAGGGTAAACTGAAAGTAGATAATTATGATTCAACAGTATTTAAACGGGATGCAAAACTTAATGTTTTTGAACTGGGATATGCTTTTGGTAAATATTTATATATCAGATACTCAGACATTTTTGGAAATGATACTAAACCTAACGATATTAGCAGTTTAGGATTTAATCTGATAAATGCTTGCTTGATGAGAAAAGCTAGTGAAATGCCATACTTGAATGAGAATATTAAAAAAGTTGGTTTAGATAATGATATCAATCAGTTTTTAAATCAAATTCTTAATTCAATTGAGTTCATACAGCCTATTTTAAATCCGCTTTACGCTTTTAAAGGAAACAAAAGAACGAAAAATTTTTCACCTCCTCACGCTGAGTTACAAATAGTTTCAATTATTGCTCAAGCATATAAGATAAGATATGTTGAATACGAATTAGACGATAACAACATATTGATAAATCCGACTTATTTGATAAATCATAAAAAAATATCTTGGAAAGAAGATAGAAAATTAATAAAATCTAATCTAATAGCTTATTATGTTAGCGATATACTTAATGAGGTTTGGAAAGGTACTGGAGATAAACGATTAAATGATATATTGCTATCTCAACACGACCACTATATAAAAAATTACAATATAGCTTCATTTACAAAAGAGTTTGAGTTATGGTATGAAAAAACAAAAGACAACAGAAATGAAAGAGATAAAGTTGCTGCGCCATCTGATGCTGATAAAGTGATATTAAATATCATTTATGCCCAAGAGTTTACTGCTCAACAACATCTTGATAGTTCGAAATATGATATCGAGCATCTTTGTACTAAGAAGCTTATGAAGACACTATTAAAAGACAGACCTGGTTTAGGTCTGCCAATAAGTTCTATAGGAAATCTTTGTCTTTTGCCAGAATACAATAATCGCGCTAAACAAGACAAACTGATTTATGATGACATTAATTACTTAGGAAAATTAAATATAACTGAAATTGAAAATAAATACACATTTACAACTAAAAGTGATTTTGATTGGATTGAACATCAGTCATCTAATGATGTTTTTAAGATTTCATACATAGAATTCTTAGATAGAAGATTTGAAAAGATAAAAGAAAAAGTAATTAAGAGTTTATTTGACCATGTGGAAGATCTAGATTAGTATTATCTTCCAATTAAACAATTTAGAACGATGCATTTTACAATCACCTTCAAGCAATGGCTTTTCTGTCATTGCTTTTTTAATTTTATAAGGTGATACGATATCACCAGTTGCATTAATCACCAACACATAATTTTGCTCATCAACCTTAACAAGCTGGTTAACGAAACTTAGAAGCATATTAGGGGTTAATGACTCTAAAGGATATTCAAATGACTGAATCCTTTGTTTAAGATTTTTTGCATGTTTTAATGCATGATCATGTTTAATCTTTTCATCTTCAATATTAATGTAATCAATACTGAACTTGATAATCTCATCTTCTAGATCTTTAAGCATCGAAAGTTCAGCCGCATCTCTATGATCTTTTCTTTTTAATGTATAATATTTATCTTTATACGTTTTAATGATATAACCTAAGTCATTTAATTGTTCATCTATTTTATCAATAGATAATAATTGCTGAACACGTTTGTCAAACTTTGGCTCTAAGTCGCTAAATTTGCGTCCTAAGGCGTTTAAACTTCGTTTGAGGATATGGATAAGTGTTTTGCTCATACCTTTGGGAAAATGGGGGTTATTTAAGTAATTAGGATCAAACATATTATCGATTATATCTATATCCTTATCAAGTGGTCTATCATATGTTTTATAGCTATCTAAGTCAAAGACAAAATCACTTAATACATTTGGTATATTTGTGTTTTTGTCATAAGTTCTTTTTTCACTAATCATTAATGACTGTACTTTTTGGAAAGTGTCCTGATCAATGATAGCTTCATGATGATTTCTTATCACATATTTTGGTTTATCACCATCATTAACAATCGTTCTTTTTCCTTTTCCATCATGTTTCATATACGTTTTACCATATTCAATGGTACCAGTATATCTAATATCTCTTAAGATACTATTAATCTGTTGATAATTAGCAACTGGATGTCCTTTAGTTGATTTTAAGTCTTGTGACTGTGCGTAAGCTATAAGTTCTGACATTTCCGATCCATCAAGTTTCATTTTATATATCGTTTGAATAATAGGCACAATTTTGGGAATTGGCTTATATTGTTTGTCTTCAGTGATTTCATAGCCAAGAAGCTTATGAAGTACAACCTGTCCTTTTTGTGCACGTTTTTGAAATCCCCAACTGATATTTTGTCCCATGGATTGTGATTCTTGTTCAGCCATACCAGACATCATGGATAAAATCATATCAACGGTTGTATCTGAACTATAGATACCTTCCTTTTCAAAGTAGAACTCGACACCTAATCTTCTAGTTTCTTGGATGATTTTAAGCGAATCAACCGTATTTCTAGCAAACCTAGACAAAGATTTAACTAATACTAGATCAATATGTCCAGCTCTAATTTTTTTCAGTAACTTTTGCAAGCCATCTCTTTTCTCCATCGATCTTCCTGATTTGCCATGATCTGCATAAATACCTGCAAAGACATAATCAGGATTAAAAATAATTTCTTTGGCATAATGTTTAATTTGTAAATCAATGGATGATTGTTGCATTTCTAGTTTGGTTGAAACGCGTGCATAAGCTGCAACGCGTTTCAATCTTGTTTGTGCATATTTAACACTGTTTTTTTCTATAACTTTAATTTCCTTCATGAATGGTTACCTCGTAGTATATATTTTCTTTTGTTATGTAATCAAAATATGTGCCTTCTAAAACAGAAGGTGTTTTCTTTATAGTATCAATTTGTAAATGCAGATCATCTATGGTTGAGAATGTATCATCAATGACGTATCTTACATGATGTTTACCCATCATAAGCACTAAACCAAAGAAGCTTTTAATGATGCTTAAATCTTGAAAATTCGTTTGTATAAATGATTCTAATGCATAATAGCGTCTACGCATGAGATGCTCTTTCTTGATTTGATTGGTTAGGTTCTCTATGTTAAGCTCTGTGTCTTTTAGATTCTGCTCTAATCGCTTAAATTCTTTTTTATATTCTAAATCTGTCATATTACTGTGAAGTTGATTTTTAGAAAGTGCTTTGATTTGATTACCAATTTCAACATATTCGTGTTTGAGTGCTTTTAATGGTTCGTGTGAATTGGTTTGTTCTAATGTTTCTTTCATATAATCCATTATTGATTTTTGCATATCTTTGGTTTGTGTGAGTCTTTCAATGACATGAAGTGTTGCACGTTCTATCAATGGTTCATGTATGGATGGATTATCAAAGTTATGAGGATTATTTCTAGAGGTATGACATTTAAGCATACTCTTTTTAAATGTTGTGCCTGAGTTATGCATCTTTGAATTATAGATACGATGGCATCTAGAACAGTAAACCAATCCTTTCATGGGTTTATGTGCAAGATGCTTAAATCTTTCTTTTGAATCTTCAGATAGAATCACATCTCTTGCATGTATCATGGTTTGAACGATATCAAAGGTTTCACGGTCAATGATGGGTTCATGTGCATTTTTAATATAATATTTTGTCGCATGACCATCATTGATGACTGCTTGATGCGTTAGATAATCAATAGTTACAGTTTTTTGAAGCATTAAATCGCCTGCATATTTTTCATTCATTAAGATTTCTTTAACGGTATCTGAATACCAGTTCACACGACCGAGTCCATTTTTAATTTTTTCATCCGTTAAATGTCTAGCAAGACTTGTAATACTCATCCCATTTAAATATTTATGAAAGATGTATTTAACGGTTTTAGCTTGTTCCTCGTTAATGATCAAGGTGCCTTCTCTATCTTTGTCATAGCCCAAGAAACGATTGGTATTCATGATGAGCTTACCTTGCTCAAATCGTTTTTGAATACCCCACTTGGTGTTTTCACTAATCGATCTTGATTCTTCTTGAGCCATGGATGACATGACTGTTAGAATAAAGTCTATCTTTGGATCAAGAGAAGATAAATTTTCTTTCTCAAAAAAAATTTCAACATTGATATTTCTTAGGGTTTGTATGACTGTAAGAATATCAATGGTATTTCTTGAAAATCTTGAAATGGACTTTGTTAAGATTAAATCAATATGTCCATCTTCAGCTGCTTGAATCATACTTAAGAATCCTGGGCGTTTGCTCATCATCGTTCCTGTGATGCCTTCATCACAGTACATCCCTGCAAACTCCCATTCATCATTTTTATTAATTCTTTGTGTAAACTCTTCAATTTGTGCTTGATAACTGTGAAGCTGATCTGTTTCATCAGTAGATACTCTAGCGTAAGCAGCTACTTTTTTCTTTCTAATCACTTGATTCGTGATAAAGTCTTTAAACTTAGGTTTTGGTTCAATAATTTCTACAATTTGTCTCATGGTGAAGACCTCCTATTTCTTTTTATTAGTGAGCATATTACCTAGTTACTTTCTTTATAGCAAGTCTTTTTGGCTATACTAATGGGTCAAAAGCAGTATAAAAAAAGAAAGTGAACAATATCCATCCACTAGGGATAGGTCTTGTCCACTTTCTTTGTCTTCACCGCTATCAGTATATAACGGTTATTTGGTTATCACAACCAACAGTTGTTGGTATTTTAATAAAAAAATGCACCTTCTGTTTTTTTCATCTGACGATCATAGATCACTTTAACAACAATGCCTTCAACCATCTCTTTAAAGTATTTTTCAGCTATGTGAGCAACTTGTCCCTTATAGAAGTATTGAACAATTCTTGGCGTAACACTGTTTTCTATAACTTTAGCTTTTGTGAAATGTTTTCTTGTCGTAACTATGCCATCAACAATATCGGGTATAGAAATGAAATAATAATTATATTCAGTGGTTAAATTAAATTTAAAGCCGCCTGTTTTCCTGTAGATGATTCTTGTAAACTTAGGAAGTCCTGTATCAACATCATCTACATATAGAATCACATGAGTCATAATATATTTAGAATGAAAGATATTCTTTTTAAGATCAAATGTATCTTCTAAACGATCTATAGGGTATACATTGAGTAGTTCATTATAGCCATTTAACTCATAATATTCACTTTTTTCTTTTTTACTTGTTGGAATATATACTTGTAACAATTCAGCAAGCGTGCAATGATATATCTCAGCTAAAGCAATCAGTACAGACATAGGCATGTCACTGGTTCCGTTTTCGTAATTATAAAGTGTTTGTTTGTTAATATAGATTTTATGAAACTTAAGTTCTTCAATGACTTGAGGTACAGTTAATCTATTTAATTCTCTTTCGTATTTTCCAATCGCATAATACTTTTTTTCTTTGTAGGGCATGGTGAAGTTCCTCTTATTTTCTTAAATTATCAAAACATATTGTATCATAAGCAATCGATTTTACTTAGAAAATATTTTATGTTTTTGATCAAGGGGTTTACAGTTTCTAAAAATAGCTAGAAATTATCTATAAAATTGAATAAATTGGAAAAAGCGGTTAAACCAATAGGCATCCTTAGTCATATCATGTCCTCAGTAGGAAAATTGATACCACATTTTTGATGTTTTTAACATATGTTTACAAAAATAATGCTATTAGTTCATAAACAAATCTAGGATCATTTATGAAATTTCTTTATTATTAAGTAATTATCTTAAATGATTTTTTGCTTGTTAGAATAGTAGTAGGCCAAACGTTTATGGCTAGTTAGTAAAGCAGAAGTTTTCACCCTTTACTTATCCGTTTAACAAACATACTATATGATGTCTTCTACCGTCCTTGTTCTTCACCAAAAGCTATAAGGTCTTGTCTATGAAGTACATCTTACATACCGTGTTCAATAAATGTGTTTGCTTATGTCTTTATATAAGTGACGATAGGTTTGAGATGGCGTAAACATTCTAATCTTTAATTAACTAGTTGATGAACAATCGACTTTTTTGCATTTCATGAAATCAAGAATTTAGCAGTATGAGTAGGTCTTTAACTATTAAAGACAAAGAAAAAGAAAAAGGAGAAAGAAAAAAAGATAAATTGATAAATTTAGATAAAAGCGCGTGCGCGCCAGCTTTATAAAACTATGAAAAGATCTTATTTAAAAATGCGTAGAAAAGCATTACATAAAACATTAGAAGATATCGCTTATGATATTGGGGTTAGTTATAACTATTTATTAAATATTGAAAATGGACATCAAGGCGATAAAGCATCATTTATCTTAATGGTTAAGATTGCTAAAGCATATCAAATGGATATTGGTGAGTTTTATCATCAAGAATGTTTATATCAAAAAGAAAAGGGCGTGTTAAAAGATTATGATTAAATATCATCCATTAGAAGAAGCAAAAGATGCTTATTTAGAAGACCTAGATTTAAAAAGAAAAAGTGTTAAAGATTATGAATTACTCATTAATCGATATATTGATTATCTTAAAAGACATAACATCAAATATGCTAAAAGATCTGATGTGATCAAATATCGAGATTCAATGAGAGATGAAGGCTTAAAAGCAACCACCATTCAAAAACAAATGGTGGTGATCAAAAGTTGCACTGCCACGAAAAAGTGGGACACATTCCCCCTCCCTTTCTAAGAATAATGTAGTATAATAACACGAAGGAGTTGATAATGTGGTAAATCAGTACAGTTTAGACTTTAAACTTAAAATAGTAAAGATGATATTGAATGAAAATATATCGAAACATCAAATAGAACGAACATATAGTGTAGCTAGGAAAACACAAAGAGAGTGGGTACGTAAGTATCAAGCAGAAGGTATTAGTGGACTAGTAAGTAAACGTAAAATAAAAGATCAAATACCATCCAATCAAGAACCCGAATCAGTAGAATCACTAAAGCATGAAATCTTAATGCTTAAAGTTGAAATTGAAAGACTAAAAAGAGGGTATTCAAGTGAAGAAGCAAAATATGTAAAAAAAAACAGATCTTGAATTATGAGTATACTTTAGTTCATAAATTTAGAATCAAGTATTACATAAAAGATCTATGTGAATACATGGGAATCACAAGAAGCGGATATTATAGATGGCTAAGAAGAAAAGAGAATAAAACAGAGCGACAAGAAACAAAGGAAACACTAAAAATGTTAGTTAAGAATTATCATTCAATCCATCCAGAATGCGGATATAGAGCAATTAGGAAAATGATACTTAATGAAACTGGATGGATTGTATCATTCTATTCAGCATATCAAGCATTTAGAGAAATGGGAATTTACTCTAGAGCGCGTAGAAAAGCATTTAGAAGACCAAAAGGAGTATCGGATAAGTTTCCTAATATAATCAATGGTGATTGGAGTACTACAAGACCATTTGAGAAAGTGTGTAGTGACACAACAATGCTTAAACATGATGGAAAGAAATACGATTTAAACTTGCATATTGATGTATTCAACAATGAGATAGTTGGATATGATTTAGCAAACTATCATCACGGAAATGGCGTGATGAATCACTTAAGAAGTTTGTATAAATTCTTGCGTATCAAAGAGGAACGAGGATACGGTGAAGAACATACTATCTTACATAGTGATCAAGGAAGAGTTTATTCTTCAGTTAAGTTCGAAAAAGCACATAAAGACTATCCGATTACTCGTTCTATGTCACGTGCAGGAACACCTACAGATAATCCAGTAATTGAATCACTAATAGGTTGGATTAAAGGGGACTTAAAACAATACATGAAACTTCATGATTTCTCAGATATACATACAGCTATAGAATTATATGTTCATTACTTTAATAATCATCGATTAGCATATCGTCTTGATTACATAACACCAGTTGAATATAGAATGATTAATGGATTTACTTAAACACTAAATAATGATAAAATAATAGCAACAAAGGAAAGTTGCATGTCGCTATTTTTATATCTAGGTAGGTACCTATGTGTCCTAGAAAATCATAGCAGTGCAGTCTTCTAGGGTACCGTGTAGCGGGACGGACAATTTACTCGGAACCACTTTTTTGAAAATCTAAGAAAGTGATTTGAAATAAATGTTCGTTTTTATAACAAAAAATGTTATTTGCCCTTGTAATTTATAATGCAATCATATAAAATGGAATTATTCAATTATCGAACAAAGGATGGTGTTAATCTTGAATGATAACAATTTCTTTAAACCGACAGTTTTGTACAAAGAGTATATGATATTAGATATGATTGAAAAAAATTCTAATATCACTCAAAGAGAAATGAGTAAAAGTATTGGTATCTCTGTTTCTATGACAAATGATTACATCAATGAATTTGAAAAAAGAGGGTTAGTCAAAAGAAAAAAACACTCTACAAAGAATGTAGAGTATTTTGTCACTAAAAAGGGTTCTGAAAGAAGAAAAGTGTTAAATATTTCCTACTTAAGCAATTCGTTAAAAATATATAAATCAGCGAAAGAAAATATTGAAATATTTATCAATCATATTAGCGGCAAAGGATTTAAAAAAATATTACTTTATGGTGCTGGAGAAGTTTCAGAAATACTACTACAGTCTATATTAACTGATAAAGATATACTAATAGAAGTAGTTGGTGTTATAGATGATGATTACAACAAACAGGGACAAACACTGTTAACTACTCCAATAGTATCACTAGATTCAATTGGTAATATCAAACACGATGGTGTATTAATAGCAAGTTACACAAATAAAAATCAAATTATGACTAACTTGCTTAATCAGAATTACGATATAAATAAAGTGCTAAATTTTTTTCAATTATAAAATGAGAGGTCACTTAAATATGAATGAACTAAGAAATATACCTTTTTCTCCTCCTGATATAACAGAAGAAGAAATTAATGAAGTTGTTGATGCATTACGTTCAGGTTGGATAACTACTGGACCAAAAACTAAAGAGTTTGAAAAAAAAATTGCTGAATATATTGGTGTTAATAAAGCAGTTTGTTTAAACTCGGCAACTGCAGCAATGGAATTATCTCTTCATATTTTAGGGATTGGACCTGGTGATGAAGTCATTACATCTGCTTATACCTATACTGCTTCAGCCTCAGTCATACATCATGTTGGAGCAAAAATAGTATTAGTAGACACTGCAGCTGACTCCTTTGAAATGGATTATGATCAATTAGAAAAAGCAATTACAAAAAAAACTAAAGCGATAATACCGGTAGATATTGCAGGTGTTATTTGTGATTATGATAGAATTTATAAAGCTATTGAAAATAAAAAGCATCTTTTCAAACCTAGCAATAAAAGACAAGAAGTTGTTGGGAGAGTCATTGTTCTTTCAGATGCTGCTCATTCATTTGGTGCAACAAAAAATGGTAAGAAATCAGGGTTATTTGCGGATATAACATGCTTTTCTTTTCATGCAGTCAAAAACCTTACTACAGCTGAAGGTGGTGCTGTTGTTTGGCAACATTTATTTGGTATGACTGATGATGAACTCTACAAAGAATTTATGCTTTATAGTTTACATGGACAATCTAAAGACGCATTTTCTAAAATGCAAAAAGGGGCATGGGAGTATGATATTCTTTACCCAGCTTTTAAAAATAACATGACTGACATTTTAGCTGGTGTTGGTCTGGTCCAACTAAAGCGATATGATGGATTATTGGAACGTAGATTTGAACTCATAAAGTTATATGAGAAAGTTTTGGATCGTAATAAAATTCAAGTCATCAAACATTATGACAGCAATTTTAGAAGTTCTGGACACTTACTACTGTGTAATTTAATTGGACTATCGGTAGAACAAAGAAATAAGGTCATTATAGAATTGGCAGAAAAAGGTATATCTACAAACGTTCACTATAAACCATTACCTATGTTCACAGCTTATAAAAATTTGGGTTTTCACATTGAAGATTATCCGAATGCCTATAATAAATATTCGAATGAAATAACTCTACCCTTATATACATTATTATCTAATGAGGACGTTGTGTACGTTTCACAATGTGTTAATCAAATTCTTGATCGGGAGGTAGAATAACTTGTATAAAAAATTCTTTAAAAGGTTTTTTGACATTTTAATTTCTCTATTAGTTATACCTTTCTTTTTGATTTTGCTGCTTATAATTGCCCCTTTAGTATACTTAAGTGATAAAGGCTCTATATTTTATAATGCACCGCGTTTAGGAAAGAATGGTAAGATATTTAAAATGTATAAATTTCGCAGTATGAGAATGAATGCTCCTGATATTAGAAACGAAGATGGTTCCACATTTAATTCAGAAAGCGATTTAAGATTAACAAAAATCGGTAAATTTATAAGGAAAACAAGTATTGATGAGATTCCACAAATTCTAAATGTTTTGAAGGGTAATATGAGTTTTGTTGGACCAAGACCTGATTTACCTGAACACTTACGACTATATGAAGGCAATGAAATAAGAAAACTTGAAGTAAGACCAGGAATTACTGGATTAAATCAAGCATATTATAGAAATGCGATTCCTTGGAAGAAAAGAATTGTACATGACATATATTATGTGGATCAACTTAGTTTACTGTTAGATTTAAAAATTATTTTTAAAACTATTTTGGTTATTATAAAAAGGAACAATGTATATGTTGAAAATGGTGACTCAGATGATAATTGATAATGAGTATTTCACATATAAAAGATTAGATTGGGACAGTCGTAATTTAGGACTAGAAACATATGAACTTCAACTAAAGCAAGATTTGAATGCTGTAAGTATAAATGAGATAAAATCGATTTGGAATAGTGCTGATTTATTATATATAAAAAACAACACTAAAAATAGATTAAATTCAAGGTTTATTGGTGAAGAAACCTCAGCAATTATGTATGATACTAACATTTCATTTGTTTTAAATCTTAAAAATTCTGTGCAATTTCGAGTCGACGACTATTCTGATTTCACTTATGCAATAGAATCAGAGCTGAATATTGAATTGAATGACTTTATTAATTTTAGTGATTCAAGATTCATAATGGATATTAGATTGAAAAACAGAATGAAATCTAATATTTACATAGATTGGATAAAAAATTCATTTAATATTGAAAATAAAAAATTCTTAATTATTAGAAAAAAGAATGAAGTGCTTGGTTTTATTCTTTATCATGTTATTGATGATTCTATAACGATTGAATTGATTTCTGTAAAATCTGGATATCATAATCAAAAAATAGGGAGTAATCTAATAGACTATTTAAAAAGATTTGCCATTGATAGTAATATAGCATTTATACATGTTGGAACTCAAATATCTAATATTTTTGCTATTAATTTCTATATGAAAAATGGATTTTTTGTAAAATCCACTACTGATGTTTATCACTGGTGGAAATAAATATCAGCTTATTTCGGATCAAGTTAGCATTAATGTAAGTAATCGACATATATGGATAGTTAGAATTTTACAACAATTAAATTATTATAGTAGAGTATATCTAGCTCATAAGTTCTATATGTTATTTAATATTAGAAAGGAGAATATTAACTCTGAAAATAATCAGATTTGATGGTGGTTCGTATGAAAGGTAATAATATATTGTTCTTTTCTGTAAAGTTTTTTTCGTATGATGTGAAGATGAAAATGAAAATGGAGGAACTAGGTGCAAAAGTAGATATGTTTGATGAAAGACCTATAAAATCAGCTTTTAATAGAGCATTATTAAAAGTCGTTCCAATTTTGTATACTCCTATTACAAAAAGATATTACACGCGATTAATAAAAAAACTTAAATTTAATATTTATAACTACGTATTCATATATGGCCCTGATATGATCACACCTTCAATAATGAAAAAGTTAAGAGCGCATTTCCCTAACGCAGTGCTTATTGCTTATTGTGCTGATTCAATTTATAAGAAACGCCGTTATGAAAGAATAATTCCCTATTTTGATAAGTTTTTTACATATGACCGGAAAGATTACGATTTTTACTCAATCAAATACGATAATCTATATTTTAGACCGTTATTTTATTTGGACAAATACATATTAGACATAAACGGTATTGAAACACAAACTCACACTTATGATTGGTCTTTTATAGGTACTATTCATTCAGATAGACAAAAAATAATAAATTATTTTATTGACTACTCAAAAATTTACAATCTAAAATATTTTAATTACCCATATTTACAAAGTAAGTTTATATTTTGGTTTTATAAGTTTACAAAATCTAGTTTCAGAAATAAGAAAATTACTGATTTCAAATATAAAAAAATTGATTCAGAAGAAATATTCACCATTCTAAAAAATTCGAAATTTATTTTAGACATGCAACATCCAAAGAATACTGGTCTTACTATGAGGACAATTGAAAGTATAGCTATGCAATGCAAAATAATTACCACCAATGAAGATATTATAAACTACGATTTTTATAATGGTGATAATATCGAAATTATCCCAAGAGAAAATATAATAATTCAGAATAATTTTTTCGATAAACCACTTTCAATTATTTCAAAAAAAATACTGGCAAGATATTCTTTAGATTGTTGGATAAAAGATATATTTCTAGAAAAGGAGGAGTAAAATGAATAGATATTCCTTATATGAAATAATCAAAAATTTGATAGCTTTGTTACATACGAAATTATTCTTCAAAGACATAAAACTAGTAAGATTACCCGTCTATATAAGAGGAAAAAAAAGTATTTATGGAGGGAAAAGGCTTACAATCGGTTACAATTGTAGATTTGACTTAGATGGGACAAAGAAAACATTATTTATTGGTTCTGATTGTCAGTTTGGTGATAATACTCATATTGTTGCGTTGAATCATGTGGAAATTGGAAATAATGTTTTAATCGCTTCCAAAGTATTTATTAGTGATACGAATCACGGTTTATACAATGGTATTCAACAATCATCGCCCTATGAAGCTCCTTCAAAGAGAATATTAGAAAAAAAAGATGTCTTTATTGGCAACAATGTGTGGATTGGAGAGAATTCTGTGATTCTTGCCGGATCTATAGTCAATTCTGGGGCAATAATTGGAGCAAATTCAGTAGTAAAGGGTATTGTAGAAGAAAATACTATTGTTGTAGGCTCACCAGCAACAGTAGTGAAGAGATTTAATATTTTTACAAAAAAATGGGAAAGGAATAAGTGAAAATGAAAGGAATTATACTTGCAGGAGGTAGCGGTAGCAGGCTTTACCCAATAACTAAAGTAACATCAAAGCAATTACTACCTGTCTATGATAAACCAATGATCTATTACCCGCTTTCTACATTGATGCTAGCTGGAATAAAAGAAATTTTGATTATTACAACAAAAGAAGACAAGACCTCATTTCAAAAGCTGCTGGGAGATGGAAGTCAACTCGGAATACAGATATTATATGAAGTTCAACCCTCACCAGACGGACTTGCACAAGCATTTTTAATTGGAGAAGAATTTATTGGTAAAGAGTCATGTGCTCTTATTCTTGGTGATAACATATTTTATGGCAGTGGATTTATAAAAAGGTTAGAAAAAGCAAGAAAAAACCTTGAAGAGGGTTTTTCAACCATTTTCGGATATTATGTAAGTGATCCTGAAAGGTTTGGAATAATGGAATTTGATTCAGATTTTAATGTTCTTTCTGTCGAGGAAAAACCAAAAAATCCCAAATCAAATTACTGTATTACAGGATTATACTTTTATGATAATTCAGTAATAGAAATTGCAAGATCTATAAAACCTTCTAATCGAGGAGAATTAGAAATAACAAGTGTGAATGAAGTATATTTACAAAATAACATGCTTCGAGCAGAAGTACTAGGGAGAGGATATGCATGGTTAGACACAGGGACAATGGACAGTCTTATGGAGGCATCATTGTTTGTCCAGATGCTTGAAAAAAGACAGGGAGTTAAGATTTCTGCTCCTGAGGAGATTGCATATCGCAATGGGTGGATTTCTAAAGATAAACTTTTAGAAATTTCAAAAACTTATGGGAAATCTCCTTATGGAGAACATTTGAGTAATGTTGCAAAAGGCAATTTAAAATATTAAAAAAGGAGATACGAATATGAAATACGAAAAAATATGCATCACTGGAGGAGCTGGTTTCATTGGTGCGAATTTTATATATTACATGCTAGAAAAGTATCCGAAGAAAAAAATCATTTGTTTGGATGATTTAACCTATGCAGGAAATATAAAAACATTGGATAATGCTATGAAGAATGAAAATTTCCGTTTTTATAAAGTTAATATTTGTAATAGAGCTATGGTGATTGATATTTTCAATTATGAAAAACCTGATATTGTGATAAATTTTGCTGCAGAAAGCCATGTGGATAGATCAATTGATAATCCATCACTATTTTTGGAAACAAATATTTTAGGAACTGAAGTATTATTAGATGCTAGCATAAAGGTTGGAGTGAAGAGATTCCATCAGGTAAGTACAGATGAAGTGTACGGCGATTTGCCTTTAGATAAACCAAATATGTTATTCACGGAAAAATCTAAAATAAAACCATCTTCACCATATTCAGTTTCAAAAGCTTCTGCGGATTTTTTAGTATATTCTTATCATCGTACATTTGGTTTACCAATTACGATATCAAGATGTTCAAATAATTATGGTCCATTTCAATTTCCTGAAAAGTTAATTCCATTAATGATTTTGAAAGCATTAAATGATGAAAAATTACCAGTATATGGAGATGGATTAAATATTAGAGATTGGTTACATGTTGATGATCATTGCAAGGCTCTTGATAATATTATTGTTAGTGGAAAAATAGGGGAAATATATAATATTGGAGGAAATAATGAAAAGAAAAATATTGAAATAGTAAATATTATTCTTGAAAAATTAGGTAAACCTATTAGTTTAATAAAGTATGTAGAAGATAGAAAAGGCCACGATAAAAGATACGCTGTTAATCCTAAAAAAGTAAAAATAGATACCGGATGGGAACCTAGTATAAGATTTGAAGATGGTATAATTGACACCATTTCATGGTATGTTAACAATTCCCATTGGTGGAAACCAATTTTAAATGGTGATTATCGCGATATTAATATTACCGAAGTTAGTCAAAGTGAGATGATTGTATGAAAGTTTTAATAACAGGAGCAAATGGATTTTTAGGTAGAGGAATTGTAAAAAAAGCTATAGATGAAGGCAATGAAGTAATTGCTACTGATTTTGTATTAGATGGTATTGATTGTAGAGCACACAAGATTTCATCAAATATATTTGAAATTGATGATCCATATATTACTTTTAATAAGCCTGATGTTTTGATTCATCTTGCATGGCAAAATGGTTTTGTTCATAACTCGATTAATCATATTGATGATATATCAAAACATTTCCGTTTTATAGAAAAATTAATGTCCAGTGGTATTAAAAACATAAATATTTTGGGTACCATGCATGAAATAGGTTTTCATGAAGGTGAAATAAATGAATTTACTTGCTGTAATCCCTCGAATCTCTATGGTATTTCAAAAAATGCACTTAGGCAAGCGGTGTTTATAAAATCAAAAGAACACGATGTAAAGATTAAGTGGCTAAGAGGCTTTTATATCATTGGAAATTCTCCTGTAGGTGAATCCATATTTTCAAAGATTATAAGAGCTAATTTAGAAGGTAAAAAGACTTTCCCTTTTACTGACGGTTCAAAAAAATATGATTTTCTTGAATATGATAAGTTTTGTTATGCAGTAGTAGCATGCTCAATTCAGAACAATATTAGCGAAATAATAAACATTTCTTCTGGAAAACCAACGAAAATTGGAACCGTAATTGAAGAATTCATAAGAAAAAATGGTCTAGATATATCTCTACAATACGGAGCATACCCAGATCGCAATTATGATTCAAGCACAATTTGGGGAAACAATTCGAGGTTAGAAGAAATCTTAATGAAATATGAGGTTTGGAAAAATGAAAATATTACAAATTAACATTAAATATAAGATTGGTGGAGCTGGAAAAATTGTTTATAATCTGCATAACGAGTTAAAACAACAAAGTATTGAGTCATTCGTTATGTATGGAAGAGACTATGTTTCAAATGATAATTATGTAATAAAAATTGCAAGTGAGATTGAAGTAAAATTAGATGCTTTTATATCAAGAATCTTTGGTCTTAATGGCTATACAAATTTTTTTTCAACAAATAAAGCAAAAAAAATGATAAATAAAATTAATCCTGATATTATTCATTTGCATGGTGTTCATGGATACTATCTTAATTATATTAAGCTATTTAAATTTTTATCTAAAAAAGATATTCCGATTGTGTGGACATTTCATGACACATTTGCATTTACAGGGAAATGTGCTTACCCATATACATGCGAAAAATGGAAAACTCAATGTGAGAAGTGCCCGCTAATAAAAGAATACCCCAAATCATTAGGTGTAGATTTTACTAGAAAAATGTATATAGATAAGAAGAAAGCTTTCACTAAAATTAACAAAATGACTATTGTTTCCCCTTCAGAATGGATGACCAGTTTAGCAGAAAAATCTTTTTTAGGTAAATATAAATGCATCACTATTCATAATGGTATTGATACTGAAGGAGTTTTTTACAAAAGAGAAAACTCTATTACTAGAGAAAAATATGGATACACGTTTAAAGATAAGATTATCTTAGGAATTGCTGATGGTATAACTGAGTATAGAAAAGGAGTTAGCTATCTTATACAATTAGCTAAAGATTTGTCAGAATTTTCTAATATTAAAATTATACTGATTGGATGGAAAGATAAGGTGGATCCTTTAATTAAGCAAAGAGAAAATATAAGAATTGTACCTTTCACAAAAAATCAGGATGAGTTAGCAGATTATTATTCAATATCGGATGTTTTTGTAATTCCATCTTTAGCAGAAAACTATGCAACAGTAGTGCTAGAATCTTTTGCATGTGGCACGCCAGTTGTAGGTTTCGATGTGGGAGGAATACCTAAGCAAGTAGAAAATGGATTAGGACTAGTAGTTCCTGCAGGAGATCAGTCAGCTTTAAATGATGCAGTATTAGAAGTATTAAACAAAAAAAGTTCTTTACTAGATTCTGATCAAATCATTGAAATTACAAAGTCAAAAAATTCTTTGAAAACAATGACAGAAGCTTATATAGATTTGTATAAATCATTGATTTTAAAATGATATGCTTTTATTAGGAGTTAATATGAGATACTTATATGGTGTAATTCTTGGAATTATTTTAATGCTAATATTTATAGTAAACTATAAAAAGAACAAGGATGTATTTTCTCCTTTAAGCGTATTCGCATTCTATCAATTTATATTTTATGTGCCAGGTATATTTTTCTCTAGTCTTGAATATGGCCAAGAAATTAACAATGAGACATTATTATTATTGATAATTTTTCAACTTGTATTCGTTATTTTTGTTTTTCTAGGATACACAAGCTTTCCTTCAAATAAAAAATCATCAAAAAAACCAATTTATGTTGCGAGAGAGAAAAACATCAATATTAGTTTAGGCTATATACTACTCCTATATTTTATTGGATTAAGCGGGAAAATTTATACAATCGTTAAAAGTGGTGGAATTAGTTATGTTATTAATAATCCAGCGTTAGCATATGTAAATCTTTCTTCAGGATCAGGTTATTTAGAAATGTTGAAATATTTCGTATACATATCAATTATATTCATCATATATAAAGTTTCAAAGACTGGTTCAAAACTAAATATCTTCATAGCTATAAATATGATTTCGATATATTTGTTTTTGGATTTAATATATTCTAGAAGAAGCACAACAATAACAATAGCTATTTTAATACTTTTTTCAATTAATTATTTCAATAAAAAAATTAAGGTTAAGAACTTATTTAAATTCAAATATATTTCATTGTTTTTCCTCGTCTTCACCACTATTGTTGTTTTACCTTATGTAAGATTAAGTAATTTTAGTAATTTTAGTTTTGTTAATTCAAATATTAATATCACTCAAAGTATTACCGACATCATTGCAAGACTATCCATGGTAGGGAGAGACATTTTCACATATAATTATTTTACAGATAATGGTTTATGGCTAGGTAAGAGTTATATTAATTTCCCATATTCATTTGTACCATCTAGCATCTGGACTGCTAAACCCCCGATTGATGAAGGTGTATATTTAACCAACTTGATGAATGGAATATTTGTGACACCAAATCAAAGCTTTCAAAGTTTAGTTATTAAGATTTCAACTCCATTCACAACACAGGGGATACTATTTGCAAATTTTGGAGTATTGGGTATTATATTTGGTGGTTTCATGATAGGACTCGTATACAAAATAGCATATGTTCATATAACTAGAAAAGAAACTACTATTTTTGATTTTGTATTATATAGGATTTTGATTTTTGATTTTGGTTTATCTGTTTTATATTTGTTTTCAATAACAATTCAATTCATAGTTTTGGGGATTTCTAAAATATTTTACAGGTTTAGATTTCGATTAAAATAATCTTGGGTACTCAAAAAAACACTATAAGATTAATTGAAAAGTATAATTGAGGTTCGGATACTTATAAACATAAAATAATAAGGCGTTAATTAATGATAAATTTTGATAAGATCTTTTAATGCTTTCACTATATTTTAATGATTGTTAAACAAAATAACATGGAGGTTTTTCTAATATGGATAATAGTTATAAAAAAAACATTAATGGCATTGAGTATATAGTCCCTATAATCAATAGAAAATCAATAGATTTAGATTACAAAATGATAGTTGATAAAAAAATCAGAGAAATTGAATACTGTATTTTAGATGTTGGACAGGATCAATTAACTCATAAAGCTTATTATCTTTCGAAAGAGTTGGAAAAAAAAGGAGTAAAGACTGTTTTTTT
>SWCA01001715.1_pt1 | contig 41538 bp, 40 predicted proteins | sample 4692961 | NCBI WGS metagenome assembly SWCA01 (sample SAMN10267275, study PRJNA491770) | bioreactor metagenome | isolation source: DHS bioreactor inoculated with | place: Japan: off Shimokita Peninsula
AATCATTTTAAATAATACATATTAATATGTATTATTTAAAATGATTTTGTTCTTCTAAGTTCATAATATTACAATACCTTCTTTAATTTTCTCAAAGCTAATTGGTATATAATCGATACATTCAACACTAACATTAAAAAATTGTTTACTCTCATACTTTAAATTATGGATGTGTCCATGAATATTCATATAAGGCATATTTTCATTTAGATACATCGGTTCGTGTGATAATATATGAAATCCATTATAAATTATAGGATATTCAATAACTTCATCAAATCCAACATTTTTCCACCAATGCAATGATCTTTCAGTGTCATGGCATGCTCAACTGCGTTCCTGTTCTTCTATTACTTTATATAATAATTAAAAAATATTTTTAGTACTATATTCTTTTGTAAGTTCTACTTTGTCTGGCTTTACCTCTAATAATAACATGCACTATTTAATTTGATTTTATATTTATACCCTGATTATTTTCATCCCAATTAACACTGTATCCAAATGATTCTACAAGAAATCTTAAAGGAACTAAAGTTATTCCACTTTCTACTATTGGTTTTACATCCATTTGTATTTTTTTACCATTCAAAAATACTTTTATATCTCGTTTAGGTAAATTCTCTACATTTACTATGTATTCTCTAGTTTCAACAATTTTATCTTTTTCCCAACTTCTATATAATTCAAATTTTATTTTTGAGGTCCCTTCTTTTATTGTTTTAAATTCCCATATATGTGTTCCACCTACTCCGCGCATACCCTCTTCATGCTTATCTTCCTTATAACCGTCTGATACACATTTTATTATATCTTCATTTTGAATAATTACATGCCAAGTATATCCTGTCGTTGGATTTTCTTTCAACTCAACATTTATAGAGGTATTTACTTTCAAGATGTTTGTATTTCCTTCTTGCAAGTTGCCTAAATTTATATTTTGTGCAAATGTGTATGATGATGTTAGCATAAATGTAATTGTTAGAACTATTAACATTAATTTTCTTTTCATTTCTATTTCCTCCCTAATTTTTATCGTTATTAATTTAGACTACTACAAACTAAAAAAGTTTCATCATTATAAAAAATATACCAAACTTAGCAAAAGTTTGGTATATTTTTTATAATTCTTACTATTTATTTTATGATAGTCATTCCACCCATATATGGTTGTAACGCAGCTGGGATATTAACAGAACCATCTTCATTTAAGTTATTCTCTAAAAAAGCAATTAGCATTCTAGGAGGCGCAACTACGGTATTGTTTAATGTATGAGCAAAGTATTTGCCTTCCTTGCCCGCCACACGGATCTTAAGACGTCGTGCCTGCGCATCGCCTAAATTAGAACAGCTTCCTACTTCAAAGTATTTTTTTTGTCTAGGAGACCAAGCTTCTACATCTACTGATTTTACTTTTAAGTCTGCCAAATCACCAGAACAGCATTCTAACGTTCTTACCGGTATATCCAAAGAACGGAAAAAATCTACTGTATACTTCCATAGCTTATCATACCATATCATACTATCTTCAGGGTTACATACAACGATCATTTCTTGTTTTTCAAATTGATGAATTCGATATACTCCTCTTTCTTCCATGCCATGAGCTCCTTTTTCCTTTCTAAAGCAAGGTGAATAACTAGTTAATGTTTGTGGTAAAGAAGTTTCTGGCAATATTGTGTCAATAAATTTACCAATCATTGAATGCTCACTGGTTCCAATCAAATATAAATCTTCTCCTTCAATTTTGTACATCATAGCATCCATTTCCGCAAAACTCATAACACCTGTTACAACTTCACTACGGATCATAAAAGGTGGGATGCAATACGTAAATCCTTGATTAATCATAAAATCTCTGGCATAAGAAATTACTGCAGAATGAAGTCTGGCAATATCTCCCATTAAATAATAAAATCCATTACCAGAAACTTTTCTAGCACTATCCAAATCAATTCCACTAAATTTCTCCATAATTTCAGTGTGATATGGCACTTCAAAATCAGGCACAATTGGTTCTCCATACACTTCAACTTCTACATTTTCACTATCATCTTTGCCGATAGGAACACTTGAGTCAATGATATTTGGAATAGTCATCATAATTGTTTTTATTTTTTCTTCTAGTTCTCCTTCTTTTCTTTCTAGTTGTGCTAAATGACCTGAAGCTTCTGTAACTTTTTTCTTGAGGTCTTCTGCTTCTTCTTTTTTTCCCTGAGAGATTAGTCCACCTATTTGTTTTGAAATTTTATTTCTCTCAGCTCTTAAAGTATCTGCATCTGGTTTTATCTTTCTAAGCTCGATATCCAAAGCAATTACTTCATCTACTAATTTTAATTTATTATTCTGAAATTTTTTCCTAATATTTTCTTTAACGATCTCAGGATTTTCTCTTACGAATTTTAAATCTAACATAATTTTGCCTCCTAAAATTTAATAGAATCCTTACTTCTTATAATACTTCTATTCAGTCTTATTCTTTTTTTGTTTATTATTATATAATAATTCTATTATAATAAATTCATTATATCAATCTTACCGCTTATATTCAATATAAAATAATATATTTATTATAATAAACAAAAAATGTGATATAATATATAAACGAAATTTTATATCTAGGAGATGACACATGAAAGACATTAAAATTGGTAAAAAAATTATGGACTATAGAAGATCTAAAGGTTTAACCCTAAGAGATTTTTCAGAATTAACAGGACTCAGTACTTCATTGCTAAGTCAATTAGAAAGAGATATTGCAAATCCTACATTAAGTGCACTAAAATCTATCGCATCTGCATTAGGAGTTCCTCTATTCTCCCTATTTGTAGAGGAACTTTCCAATGAATCCTTAATATTACGAAAAGCAGATAGAAAAAAAGTTTATAATCCAAATGAAGATCATGTTTTATACGACATTTTGACTCCTAGTCCACTAAAATCAAATGTTGAATTACTGCTTATGCATCTAAAAGCCCATAGTGAAACCTATGGAGGATTTTCAAGACATGAAAAAGAAGAAATAGCACTTATTTTAGAAGGAGACACTTATATAGTTTTTGAAACGGAGGAATTCCTTCTATCAGAAGGAGATACTGTAAGAATAGTTCCTAACAGAAAACATAAATTTAAAAATATTACAGATAAGGATGTAAGAGTATTATTTATAAAAAGTAGTTCTAATTACTAAATAAAGTGTTGCGTATCCATCACCATGAATATTCTTAGAATAAACTTAATTGATTATTTTTCCATTTAGGTATACAATTTTTATAGTACATATTATAAATTTTTTTTATGGGGGCTTTGATTTATGTATTTTAAGAATATAAAAAATTATTTTATCAATGGGTTTTTGGTATTTTTAGTGTATGGATCCTTTATGACTTTCTTAAGTATACATTTAAAATCCCATGGCTTTTCAGAATCTTTTGTTGGAACCATTTTATCTCTACAAACTTTTGCAATAGCTGTAGGCTCTATTATTGCTGGAATATCTTTTAAAAAATATGGGTTCAAAAAAAGTATGGTATTTTCTATACTTCTAATCTGCATAAATGGTATTATAACTTCAATTTATCTAAATAAATCTATTCAGATCATCGCTTCTCTTGGTTTTGGATTAGGAATGGCCTTTCAATTTACTGGGGAATCTCCATTCTTAATGAAACAAACAGTCCTCGAAAATAGAGTAAAAATATTTAGCTTAAACTTCTCATTAAAAAATTTTTCTATGATGCTAGGAAGCTTTCTTTCTGGAATTCTATCAGACGCTAATTTAAATACTACCTATACATTGTTTTTATTTAGTATACTTACTTTGATATCAATCATTCCGCTGCTCAGAATAGAAGATATCGTATTAGAAACGAAGAATAGTTTTACAAAGGACTATAAAACTATTCTTAAAGATTCTAGTATATTAAAACTACTTCTATTCAATGGACTTATAGGTATGGGAGCTGGTTTGATTGTTCCATTTTTCAGTATATATATAAAATACACATTACATGTAAATAATAGTATCGTTGGAACCATTATATCTATTTCTCAATTTGGAACAGTCATTGGTGGCCTTTTAATACCGTTTCTGAGTAAAACTTATGGAAAAGTAAAAACTGTATTGTTATGCCAAGCAATATCTATTCCTTTTTTACTTTCTATATCCTTTGCTCCAGGATTAATTATTGTAGGAATATCCTTTTTTATCAGAACAGCCTTAATGAACATGGCTCAGCCTTTAATTCAAAATCTATCTATGGAACTTGTTGAAGAAGAAAGCATGAGTATATTTTCAAGTTTTATTACCTTAAGTTCAAACATGTTTAGATCTTTGGGAATTTTTTTTGGCGGCATAATGATGCACAACATAACTTATAATGCTCCTTATTATGTAACATGCATATTTTATATCATAGCAATGTTTGTATTTTCTAAATTATTTGAAAATTTGCGTTTTAAAGCAAATAATTTGGTATAATATATGTATATACATTATTAGGAAGGGAGTTGTTGCAGATGGGGAAAATTATAGATTTTAAAAAAGCAAAAAGAAAAATAGAAAGCAAAAAGAAAAAACAATTTAAAAGTACACCGGTGAAAAAAATATATGGATATAAAACGTTGATCGTTATGTTCATCATAATATTAAGCATTACTAGTTTGTTTTTTCTATCTACTCCATTCAGTACTCCTCATGGTATTGATTCTATAAAGAATGAAGTTGGTATGCAAAATTCTAAATCTATAGATTCACAATAACAATAATTACTATATATATATTCTTCCCAATTGGTTAAATTAATCATGAATCTAAATTTAAGGAGGCAATTTTATGATTAAAAATAAAACACCTCATAAAATATCAGATTCTCAAGGAAGAAAATCTTATCATCAAATGGATCTAGAGTTAGGAGAAGATCTAACCTTGCCTAACTATGAGAAACGTCATAAAATTGGCTATACTGATCCATATGAGAGCAAGCTTAAAAAAGAGAACAAGTAAAAAAGTGAAGGTTCCTAATAAAAGTTAGGACCTTCACTTTTTTATGAATCCAAAAGCCGAATTAAATAATTATAAGTGGTTATAATTTTAATATATATTAAGAAAGGAGAACTCCAATGACACAAGTATATACTGTTTTAGAAAGAAATGTGATTTTAGATAAACAAGATCAAAAAATTTATATTGAATTAAACGATGAAGATACTTTTAAAAGAAAAGAATTGCCAGATGAGGAATTTGAAAATTACAAAATAGGAGAATGGATTAAATATAATCAAGATAAAGAATTTAATACTATTATAAATAAAAATTTTGGAGAAAATAATTATACGCACTACGATGATTATTCTAATTATGAAAAAGAAAATTATTTATGGATACTAACTTCAAATTAGGAGGAATATAATAATGTTTAATACAATGAAAGAAATGAGAAGAAAAAAAGAAAATGGGATATATGATTTAACCCTTGAAATTGCTGAAAAAGATTATTTTGAAACTTATGAAAATGTGGATAATAGAGCAGCAAAAGATATAATGAATCAGTATTTATCTCATGTTCAAGATGATGCTAGATTTCAAAATGCGAAAATCCATCATAATAGAAATAGGCATACAGTAAGATTAACAAGTGAACTTCACTACTTAAAAAATGATCATACAGATTACAATATAGACAAAAGATAAAGACGAGTTTTCGTCTTTATTTTTTTGATATAAATAGATACTTTTAGTCAATTTTTTTTAAAAATTTAGCTTTTTCTAAATATTACAACTTTATCTAATTGCCCCTAATTTCATTGATATAATTCAAAATAGCTGATATAATTACCTTGTCTTTGAGATATAAGGATTCTTTTACTCAGAATTGTCGGAAGATTTTTATAATACTTTTTATTCTATCTTCGCACTATTATGACTTTTTTAGACTTTATTTTTATATTGAGTCTAAATAAGAAACTATATACACATGTGTATATAGTTTGTATAAATTACATACTAAATTTAATAAGGAGGTAAGAAAATGAGCAAAAGAATGAAAGATGTAATCATAGTAGGTTTTGCACTATTTGCTATGTTCTTTGGTGCAGGAAATCTAATATTTCCACCTTCTTTAGGCTTGATGTCTGGAGATAATTGGGTACCGGGAATATTAGGCTTCTTACTTACAGGTATAGGAATGCCTTTACTTGGTATTATTGCAGTTTCTAAGGCTGGAGGAAACTTAAGTGATCTTGCTGATAAAGTTAACCCTACTTTTAGTAAAATATTAGGTACGGTTATCATGCTAGCGATTGGACCCCTTTTAGCTATACCTAGAACAGGTGCTACAACTTTCGAAATGGGAGTAAAGCCTTTATTTCCTGGGGTAAGTCCAGTAATTGTATCTATCGTTTATTTTACAATAACTTTATTTTTAGTTCTAAACCCATCTGGCGTTGTTGACAAAATAGGTAAAGTACTTACACCTGTTTTATTAGTTGCTTTAGCAATAATCATATTTAAAGGAGTAAGTAGCCCAATAGGAACACCGATTGATACTGGACTAGAAAATCCATTTTCAAAAGGATTTACAGAAGGTTATCAGACAATGGATGCTTTAGCCTCAATGGTTTTTGGTGGAATTGTAATCGGCTCTTTGGTTCAAAAAGGATATAAAGAAACATCTGATCAAATTAAATTGACTATCATGTCAGGAGCCGTTGCAGCTGTAGGATTAGGAATAGTATACGGTGGACTAATGTACTTAGGTGCTACTGGTAGCGGATCATTCCCTGCTGATATAGCTAAAACAGATTTAACTATTGCTATCACAGAAAGACTACTAGGAAACGTAGGAAAAGCAGTAATAGGAATAGCAGTTTCTTTAGCTTGTCTTACTACATCTGTAGGTTTAACTGCTACTTGTGGAGAATACTTTAATAAGCTTTCAAAAGGAAAATGGAATTATAAAGCAATCGTTATTGTTGTAACTTTATTCAGTGCTGTTGTTTCAAACTTCGGTGTAGAGATGATTGTAAAAATTGCAGTTCCTTTATTAGTAACTGTATACCCTATAGGAATTATTTTGATTATAATGAATATATTCGATAATTTTATTCCAAATAAAGCAGCTTATACTGGTGCTGTATATGGAGCTTTATGTATAAGTTTATTTGATGCTTTATCTGCAATGGGAGTACAAGTTTCATCTGTTACAAACCTGATTAGTAAGTTACCGCTTGCAGGAGCAGGATTTGCTTGGCTTACTCCGGCCATCATAGGTTCTATCATTGCCATGGTTACTGTTAAAAAAGTTCAGGAAAACGTTTAGACTATATTTTATAAAAAATCCTTGCCCTATAAAAAGGGACAAGGATTTTTTATAAAATAAAAGTATATAATTATGTAAAGAAAGGAAATTAAAAATGAGAAAACAGTTTAAGGATGTAATCATAGTAGGTTTTGCACTATTTGCTATGTTCTTTGGTGCAGGAAATCTAATATTTCCACCTTCCTTAGGTTTAATGGCTGGAAGCTCATGGTATCTAAGTCTTATGGGCTTCTTACTTACAGGTATAGGAATGCCTTTACTTGGTATTATTGCAGTTTCTAGAGCCGGCGGAAACCTAAGCGATCTCGCTGATAAAGTAAGTCCTACTTTTAGTAAAATACTAGGTACGGTTATCATGCTAGCCATCGGACCCCTTTTAGCTATACCTAGAACAGGTGCTACAACTTTCGAAATGGGGATAAAGCCTTTATTTCCTGGGGTAAGTCCAGTAATTGTATCTATTGTTTATTTTACAATAACTTTATTTTTAGTTCTAAACCCATCTGGCGTTGTTGACAAAATAGGTAAAGTACTTACACCTGTTTTATTAGTTGCTTTAGCAATAATCATATTTAAAGGAGTAAGCAGCCCAATAGGAGCACCGATTGATATTGGATTAGAAAATCCATTTTCAAAGGGATTTACCGAAGGTTATCAGACAATGGATGCTTTAGGATCTGTTGTTTTTGGAGGAATAATAATCGGTTCCTTAATTCAAAAAGGCTATACAGATATTAAAGATCAAATAAAATTAACCATTATGTCAGCAGGGATAGCTGCATTAGGATTAGGAATAGTATACGGTGGATTAATGTATCTAGGCGCTACTAGTAGTAATATATTCCCTCCTGATATGGCTAAAACAGATTTAACCGTTGCTATTACTGCAAGAATACTTGGTAATACAGGAAAAGCTATAATAGGAATAGCAGTTTCTTTAGCTTGTCTTACTACATCTGTAGGCTTAACTGCTACTTGTGGAGAATATTTTAATAAACTTTCAAAAGGAAAATTAAGTTATAAAATGATTGTTATTGCAGTAACATTATTTAGTGCTGTTGTTTCGAATTTTGGTGTTCAAACCATTGTTAAAATTGCAGTTCCTTTATTAGTAACCGTGTATCCAGTAGTTATTATACTTATATTGATGAACATGCTTGATGATTATATTCCAAATAAAGCAGCTTATCCTGGTGCTGTATTTGGAGCAATATGTATCAGCTTTTTTGATGCATTATCGGCAGTAGGAATACAAATTTCATCTATTTCCAATATGCTTTCTAATTTACCTTTCGCTGCTGCAGGATTTGCATGGCTTATTCCAGCTATTATCGGATCTATTATTACCATGATCGTCCTTAAGAAAAAACAGGGCAATGCCTAGTAAAAGAAAAACCTTGATCTACTCATAGATCAAGGTTTTTCTTTTACTTCTCTTTTCTAGCGAAATATTGTATAATATTATTAAAATTTAGAAAAATCAAAAAATTGAGAAAGGAGATCTTTCATGAACACCTCAGACACAGGATTACCTACTCCAAAATTTATCATTTTTCATTATTTTATAAAATGGTTTATAGAACATTTTGGTCTTATTTCATATTTAATTATAATTGTAGGAAGTATATTTTTATTCTGTATATATGCACTCATCTTAAGCATTCGGAAAAAAGAATGGGATAGAATGATTATGATCTTAATTTTTGCACTAATTATTGTTGGAGGATTAGTAGGATTAGGTTTTGACATTAGTAATGGTCATCCTATTGCTTTAAAATAAACAAAGGAATACCTTTGTTTATAGGTATTCCTTTACTTAAATAAACTACTTAATTTTTCTACTATTTTTTGTAATGTATCTACTATCTTTTGAAGAATAGATTTTGTTTCTTCATTTTGATGAATTACTTGAGATATCTTATCACTTATATTTTTCACCTGTTTAGTTAATTCTTGTATATTTATATCTAGTTGACTAATTCTTTTCATAACATCAATAACTTGATTTATTTGATCTTCAGAAAGATTTATATCATTATGCTTTGCTACTTTTTCAATTATAGTTCTAATGTCATCTGTATTTTTAACTTTATTTTCAACCACTTCTTTTTTTACATCATTCATAAACTGTACTGCCTTATTTTGTCCTACTTCTTCTCCTAACTTTCCTGTAGTAATCATTTCTCTATTTGCTGCATCTTTTGCCTTTGGACTCAGTCTTTCTCCTGTCGCTTTTTCAAATCCTTTCATAATACCTGTTAAAGCGGCTGTTCCTGACACTTTAAACGGTGCTGCTGCAATTACTTTAGCATCTTTGATGCCTGCTGTAATAAGAGCATTAGATATCATATCTTCTGTAACCCATGTTAAATTCAAAGTATGCACTTTTAGTCCTTTTCCATCAGAAAGAGGTTCTACATAAGAAGAAGATATTGCTCTTGTTCCAATCTGAGATTGAGGTGCTATTCCTCCCAAATATTCCTTTTCTTCTTCATTTGTTACCGTTATAATATCTGCATCTCCTTCTTTTATATGAAACATTTCAAGCATATCATTTTTTTGTTTATCACTTAGATCATCGCCTAAAGTAACTACTTTAAAACTATCTGCATACGATGCAAAGCACATAATCACTAGCAATAGTAGTATGGATATTATTTTTTTCATGTTATGACACTTCCTTTTCTACAAATTAAGCTTTTCTATAGTTATCCATTATTTGCGTAAATATTTCAGCAGTAGACGGAGGAGTATATGTTATTGCATTTGCTCCAGCTTCTATAGTTTCTAGTATTGTTTCATCTGTGGGTCCTCCTGTTGCTATAATTGGAAATTGAGGATAGTCTTTTCTAATTTTTCTTATTATTTTAGTAGTATTAGCCCCTCCTGAAACATTTAATATAGATACACCTGACGCTATTCTTTTATCTATATTTTCATTTTCAGATGCTACAGTAACTACAATTGGAATATCTATTCTTTCTTTCATTTCTATAATCACATCATCTGGTGTAGGTGCATTGACTACTACTCCTAATGCACCTTGAAATTCTGCATGTAGTGCTATATTAATAGATCTTTGTCCACTTGTTATTCCACCCCCCACTCCACAAAAAACAGGAACTGCTGCCACATCCATTAAAGATTGAGTTATTGCTGGTTGTGGAGTAAATGGATACACAGCTATAATAGCATCTGCATTCGTATTTCGTATGATTGCCACATCTGTACAAAATAAAATAGATTTTATTCTCTTTCCTAATATTTTGATACCACTAGCTTTATATATTACAGTGGGTACCTCTATTAGATTTTTTCTTAGCCCTGTTTTAATTTCTGGAACAAACTTTTCCATTTACGCATATACCTCCCCTACATAAAACTATCATTTACTTTTATATATTACAGCACATACTCTTTCATATCAATATTTAATTTTTAAAGAAAAATTTTATTTTATAAGTTAACGATTTTTATTAATTTTCATATATTATATGGAGAATATTTGAAAGGTGTTGAAAATAATGTTTTATCCTTATTATTTTCCATATAGTATGATTTCTATGAGAAAACCTTTAACTTCTTATATCCGAATACTTCATGCTTCACCAGATGCCCCAGCAGTGGATATTTATGCAAATAATTCCCTTATAGCAAAAAATCTTCCTTATAAAGGCTTTACTCCTTATTTATCTCTTCCAGCAGGAACTTACAATATCAAAGTTTTTCCTACAGGTAAGAAAACAAATCCGGTGCTATCGAAAAATTTAAATATTCCAGGGAATTCAATTTTTACTGTTGCTGCTATAAATAAGCTTGCTGATATTGATTTATTTCCTATCATGGAACCTACTAATTCTATTCCTCCTAATAAGACCATGATTCGATTTGTTCATTTATCTCCTAATGCTCCAAGTGTAGATATCACATCCCCTAATGGAAATAAACTATTTGAAAATGTATCCTTTAAAGAAATCACAAATTATATTCCTGTATCTTCAGGCACTTATATTTTAGAGGTTCGTCCTACAGGAACAGAGGATATTGTCCTTTATGTTCCTAATATCAATCTAAAACCCAATCGTTTCTATAGTGTCTATGCAGTAGGCCTTGTAGACGAAAAACCACCTTTACAAGCCCTTATTCCTTTAGATGGTAATTCTTATTTAAAATTCTAGAAAAAAAGATGACTTCCTCAGCACTGAGGAAGTCATCTTTTTTTCTAGAATTTTATTTTTTAATTTCTCATATTTCTTATTAAAATTTAAACCTGCCAATCATTTCACTTAATTTTTCAGCTAATTGAGATAGAGACTTTGCATTTTGTGATACTTCTGTTATTACACTATTTTGTTGTTGTGCAGAAGAAGCAGTTTCTTCTATAGCTGCAGAATTTTGTTCTGAAATAGAGGATACCTTTTGAATTTCATTATCAATATTTTCACTGCTTTCTAATATATTTCTTAGATTATTTGATACATCATGTACTTGTTTTGTCATCTCAGAAACTTTTAAGGTAATATCTTCGAAATTTTTTCCTGTTGTTTTTATCTGATCTGTTCCTTTTTCTATTTCTATGTATCCTTCTCCTAATGAATTAACCACTGTTTTAGATTCTCCTTGAATTCCCCTTACAATATTAGTAATTTCTACTAAAGAATTTCCTACCCCTTCAGCAAGTTTTCTGATTTCTTGCGCCACTACCGCAAATCCTTTACCTGCCTCTCCTGCACGAGCAGCTTCAATAGCTGCATTTAGCGCTAATAAATTCGTTTGATCTGCAATACTTTGAATTACTTGAACAAGTTTTGAAATTTCTTGTGACTGGGTATCTAATCCTTTTACCTTGTCTACTGCATCTTTCATTATGTTATTAATAGAGAACATTTGTTCAACAGAACTATTCATCTGCTCATTACTCTCTTTAGAGATATGTAATATTTCTTGAGAAAAACTTTCAAGAATTTTTCCACTTTCATTAGATTGTTCAATGAGCCTGCTTAATTTTTTAATAGCATTTGCAACTTCAATGGCGGATGTTGTTTGTTCTTGTGCTCCTGCTGCCATTTCTTCCATGGCAGCGGCAATATGTTCGCTTCCTTCCTTAAATTCATCGGCAGTTTTTGCAAACTTGCCACTTTGCCCTTCTACTTCTATAGTTGTATTATTGATTTCTCTAATTAAAATTTGTAAATTTCCAAGCATTTTATTGACGGAATCTGCAATTTCCCCTATTTCATCTTTATTTGATATAACAATACGAGAAGTTAAATCCCCTTCATTATTTGCTAGTTCTTTTAATTTATTATTTATAACATTTAAATTGCCTATCTTTCTAGTTAATATCACGAAAGTTATAATGATTAATAGAATAAGTGTTGTAATTAAAATAATGGTTATCAGAAATAACTGATTACCTTTTTTTCTTACTCTTTCTGTCTCGCCTTCTGCTCTTAAATTCATTGTCTCCTGAAATTTTCTAATAGGCTGCATAATCTGTTCTTTGTTTTTATCATAGTTAGCATCAAACATCAGTTTTCTGGCTTGATTTAAATCTCCTTTTTTAACCGCTTTCATAGCAGTATCTTCAGTGGTAATTAATGCATCAGAATTGTTCTTTGCTTGTTCAATTAGGTCTAGCTCTTCTTTAGGTGCACCTAATTCTTGAAGTCTTGATACCACATTATCTCTTGTTTTAATTTCATTTACTTCTTTCCAATAATTATCATAAAACTCCTTTTCTCCAAATTGCACATATCTTCTAGCTTGGTCCGTTAGATAGTCAGAGGAATTTTTCAAATCAATTCCAAGTTGTTTAAATTCTATTTGTCTTTTTACATATAAGCGTTCCTCTTTAAAATTTTGATTAAGATAATGTAAGCTCATAGTAGTTAATACAATTAAAATAACGAAAATAAAGCCCATTATTTTTAGAATTTTTGATATTTTCATTATAAAACTCCTTTTCTATGTAGTGTGTACGAATGATATCCATTTCAATAAACATGCTCTCTATTCATTTTATTGTTAAAGGTTTTGCTTTGATTAAATCATCTCCTTCTTAATTTTTTCTTGTTATAATATATACCAAGACTATTTTACCTTAAACATATTTTGTAGAAAATTCAGAATTTTTGTTATAAATTTAAAGAAATTAATTGCTTTATTAAACTTTGCAAATATAATTAATATTTATTATTAATTTTTTCCTTTCACTTTTCAAATGATTCTGATAAAATATACTTGTGTAGATCAATAAGATCTACTCCCCGTCATTTTTCCAGGAGGATTTATTCCTTCTGGTTTTTTTTATATTCACTTTATTTTTCGTATTTAATTAATGTAGTTATATTTTTATATCATCTAGTAAAAAATAATAATCACTTATTTCAAATTTATTACAAAGAGGTGTGTCATGAAAAATCCAGAAGAGGCCTTAAAGTATTCCCTATATAATAAATATCAAATTAGCAATAGTCTCCTATGTGGTTGCTATTATTGCTTAGAAATATTTAAGTCTGAAGAAATAAGAAATTGGATAGATAGAGGAGAAACTGCCCTATGCCCTTATTGTGGAATAGATACTGTCCTAGGAGATGCTTCAGTATATGAGATTGAAGAGGAAACATTAAAATCACTAAATAACTATTGGTATTAAAATAAAAAGATGACCTCTTACAGAATAGAGAAGTCATCTTTTTTATTTTCATTTAATTGTTGTAACTTTATTTTCCTTTATTTCTAATATTTTTCTTAAATCAATCAATCCAGATCCTTGAGCATATTTACTTGCATTTAATTTAGTTGCGCTATTTTTCATTATTTTCTTTACCTCTTTTGGTTTTAGCTCAGGATACTTTTGAAGAATTAAAGCTGCTACTCCAGAAACTACAGGAGTAGACATGGATGTTCCAGAGTAACTTATATATCCTTTTCGATCATTTTTTAAAGATATTATATTTACACCAGGAGCAACTAAATCTGGCTTTAAGTATCCATCTATAGTCGGTCCTTCACTAGAAAAATCGGCAACATGATCATCTTTTATGTCTACTGTATTTTTATCATCTGTGCATCCTACGGTTATTACATTTGGAGTAATTCCTGGAGAGTTTATGGTTTTTTTATTTGGACCATCATTTCCCGCTGAAACAACCACCACAAGGCCTTGGTTTACTGCTTGTGAACAAGCCATAGCAAGAGGATCATTGCGATAAGAAATATTTGCAAAAGATCCTAAAGAAAGAGAAATTATTTTTATATTATATTCATCTTTATGATCTACCACCCATTGAATGCCTGCAATAACATCGGAAGAAGATCCTGATCCATTTTTATCCAAAACTTTTATTCCAATTATATTTGCTTTTGGAGCAATTCCTTTATAATTTTTATTGATGTAACCATCCCCACCAATAATTCCTGCAACATGAGTGCCATGGCCATTATCATCATAAGGAGCATCTCTTTTATTAACAAAGTCTTTAAAAGCTATGATCCTATTACTTTGTCTTGTTAGATCATAGTGAGGCGCAATACCTGTATCGATCACTGCAACACCTATATTTTTTCCTGTATAACCAGATTTATTTGCTATAGTGGATCCAAGAGAAGGTGCAACGATATCCATACATTGACGAACATGGGCATCTTGCGCTATATAATTTATTCTATGATTTTTTGATAATTTATATATATTATTAGAAGGAATCATAGCTGCAACTCCATTTATAATAGGAAGTTCATACTTAATATGTCCTTCAAAACTCCTTATACACTCATGTACATCTTCACATTTTCCACTTGAAAAAATAATAACAGAAATTTTTTCCTTTTTCTTCTTAGAGATTCTACGTTTCATCATAGGATCAATTTTTTTAATAAATTGTTTTTTCATTATAAAAAAACCTCCTTATTTTCCATATACTATACTTTATGTTTGGCTCATAAGTTTAGTTAACATTAGAAAACAAGAAAGGCTATTTTATTTTTCAACTTCTATTTTCTCGAATTATTTGGTATTAATTTCAATTTACCTTGAAGATGGTATCCATTGTTTAATTGTACTACTTTATTCGTATTCTTATAAATATAACTCTCTAACTTTTTCATATACATCTCTTCATTTATTTCACCATTGGCTACCATACCTAATCCTTTTTCCCAGCTAGCAGTAAGCTCTGGCCTTAAAAGAGATGGAATGGAATTGTTAACCACATCATAAATAGCTTCCCCCATTGTCGTTGGGGTCAATATTTGGGTCTTTTTATTTACAAAAATATATTCTATTTTTTCAAGTTTCTTTAATATTTCCGCTCGTGTTGCACTTGTTCCAATACCACTACCTTTTATTTGCTCTCTTAGCTCCTCATCTTCAATTAATTTACCTGCATTTTCCATAGCTAAAATCATCGCTCCTGAATTATATCTCTTTGGTGGAGTTGTTTCTGATTCTTTTATAATAATATCTTCTATCTTGACACGCTGCCCTTTTTTTAGTTTTTTTAAAGTATCAATCGTATCTAATTTCACTTCTTCACCTGCTTTATTTTTATCTGGATGAAGAACCTGCATATATCCTAAATCTGTACAAATTTTTGATGTGGTAAAAAAGCGTTCTTCCTTTATTTTTGTAACAATGGCTAGCTTGCTGAAAATAGCTGGTGGAAAAAATATGGCTAAAAATCTTCTAATAACTAAAATAAATATTTTTTTGTGATTTATAGGTAATTTATTAAAATTTCCTAATCCTTGGCCTGTTGGAATAATTGCATAGTGATCTGTAATAGCCTTATCATTTACATATTTTGTTTTCTCTAACCCATTATGTAGTCTGTCATTTAAAATTTTCTGCGTAAAATCATTTATTTCCATATCTTCTTCTTCTAAAAAGCATTTATTTTGTATATTAACCAATCCCTTTAAATTCTTATCAATTTCCTTTGCAACAGCTTTCGATAAAACTCTTGCGTCCGTTCTTGGATAAGTTAACATCTTTTTTTCATATAAATCTTGTACTACCTTTAAAGTTTCATCGGGACTTAATTTAAATTTTTTAGAGGATTCGTTTTGTAGCTCTGCTAAATTAAATAAAAGTGGGGGTTTTTTCTTTTCCTTTGTTTTTGTTACCTCCTCTATTAATCCTGATAGAGAAGGATTTTCTTCCTTTAAATATTCAATTAGCTTTTCTGCATCTTTTTTATCTTTAAATCCAACATCTTTAAATAACAAATTAGACATATAAAATCTAGAGCCTTCTACACCTTTCCATTCTCCATCATATTTTAAAGCATCTCCAAACTGAAATAAACCCGATATTTTATAATAAGGCATTTTTACAAAATCTCTAATTTCTCTTTCTCTATTTACGATCATGCCTAAAACACATGTCATTACTCTTCCTACAGCAATTACTACAAAGTTTTTTTGTAAGTAATTACTCAATAACTTCCCATAAGAAAGCGTTAATAATCTTGAAAAATTAATGCCCATTAAATAATCTTCTTTTGCCCTTAAATAAGCTGATTTTCCTAAATTATCATATTCGGATAAATCCTTTGCATTTTTAACGCCTTTTATGATCTCTTCTTCCGTCTGTGAATCAATCCAAACTCTCTTTTTTTCTTTGTTTTTAATCCCAATCATTTCATCTACTAATCGATAAATATATTCTCCCTCTCTTCCAGAGTCAGTGCAAACATATATTTTATCCACATCCGATCGACATAATTGTGTTTTTACAATATCAAATTGTTTTTTTACGCCTGGAATAACTTCATATCTATACTCTTTTGGTAAAAATGGTAGGGCTTTTAATGTCCACTTTTTTAAGCTAGGATCGTATTTTTCTGGATAACTCATAGATACTAAATGTCCTACACACCAAGTAATAATTGCCCTATCTGATTCAATAAATCCGTTTCTCTTTTCGCCTTTTAATTTTAATGCTTTTGCAAACTCCATGGCTACAGAAGGTTTTTCTGTGATAAATAATGCTTTGTTCATAAACAACCTCTCTATCTATTTTTATTATTTCACATCTTATTATCATATCAAAAGTAGAAAAAATGTACAAATAAAAAAAGTCTTCCCTCTAAATATCAATAAGGTAGACTTTCTTAGGAGATCCTATACATTTAAAACTCTTCTTGCTGTAACATAAGTTTTATTATAATATCCTTCATCGATTGGAGAAATTACCACTTTTTTTGCTGCAGAAGAAGCATGAACAAATTTCCCATCACCAATATACATTCCAACATGAGAAATTCCTTCACCTTTTGTATCAAAGAAAACTAAGTCTCCAGTTCTTAATTTATCTTTAGAAACAGGTTGTCCATTTTTAGCTTGATCTTTTGAAACCCTACTAATATTCACCCCATAGTTTTCCATTATATATTTGGTAAATCCAGAGCAATCAAATCCCTTTGTAGTAGTTCCACCCCATACATACGGTATGTTCAAATATTCTTTTGCAAAATCCACGATGTTTTTTTTAGTTTTATCTAACTTAAAATCTTTGCTTACATCTTTTATTTCATTTGCACTAACTTTATTGATCATATCCTTTAAAAGGCTATCGAAATTCGTATTTTTGCTTTCCCTTATCCCTGTATTATCCTTATCATTATTTTGATAAGAATATGTATTTCTAGAAATGGATATAGGTAATCTGGATTGAATTTCTGCTATTTTTTGTTGAAAAATATAATGTACGTTCATATTATCCATCTCCCCTTATACACTTACATTAATCATATCTAAAATCAAAGATAATTTCAATGGAAATATTGATTAAATTCATTCTATATTTTACAGATTTAGTCAGTCTTCAATGCAATAAGTCCTTGACAGTGGTGATTAGAAGGTAACATGACTTGATTGTTTATGATAAAGACCTTATTACTCCATCTCTATATTCATTTGGACTGATGGCAATGTGCATATTTCCTAAGTCCATTATAGATCTGCATCCCCTATATCCTCCAGGCTCTTTTGGAAATAAACCTGTATCATACATACAACCTAACCCAGATACAAGTTTTACTAAGACAACTTTTAGACCCCCTATTCTTATTACATCATGATATTCATTTATTTCTGTGGGCAATTCACTATTTATTTCTTTAAGCGCTTGTCTTATTTCTTGCACTATTTCATCACAAGCGCTGTGTGCCTCCATAATTCCTGTCCTGTTTCTTGCATATCCATTCGAAAGAATTACATCAACATGAATGATAATATCATTCTTAGAGGGTGTACCTCTTCTGTTTAATTTCACTTTTTCTTTTAATATTCCTTCTGATGAGCCGATGTTTGCTGCCTGAAATCCACAGGATTCTGATCCAGTAAGCATTATTTTTACTCCAATTATTTCGTGGGTTATTCCTTCTCCATGCTTTCCCAATACCTTTGTAGCTATAGGAGAAAAATCCAATATTGAATTTACATACATCTCATGATTATCGGGATTTATAATATTTATTTTTATATTTTCTATGTGTTCATATTTTTCAATTATATCCTTTATTTTACTTTCATTTAGATATATGGTTTTATTTTCAGTTTTTGTTTTTTCTGATAAAACCACATTGTTCATTTTAAATGATTTTATAATTAAACTTCGTATCTTTTTTTCCTCTGTAACAATACAATTCTTTTCTAATGATTTTTTTTTCATTTTACTTTTTAGTATGGATATCGCTTTAATTGCATCCATTTCTACCACATTGTTTTCTCCTACCACAGTAGTTTCAATTCCCATTTCATTTTTATTAACATCAATTACAGTATCCATATATTTATTTGTTACCACAAAAGACGCTTGATTCCCTACAAAGCTAAGTCCTACTACAGGAATATTTTTTTCTCCTATAGCTTGAATGACAGATGTAAAATCAATATGACTATTTCCCCAACTATCTATAGACACAATAGCTCCATCTGCCATCATAGCTTCAATAAGCATTCCTGCTCTTTCTGCTACAAACAACTTATGATTATTTATTTCTGGCGTACCTTCCACAATGATTCCTATAAAATCTATCTCTTTATCCTTTGAAATTGTTTCTATTAATGGATCCTTAAAATGATGAAGGGTTGTTTCTTTGCTAGATGGTCCTATGCCCATTACTTTCACCTCTATCTCTCATAAAAGTTCTCCTTATCCTCATTATAAATTCTTTGATTTTGAAAAAAGCATGGAACAAAATGAGGTTCCATGCTTTTTATATGTTGTTGATGTAAAAACCCTCTTTTTTTATACGTTATGTCTGTATTCGTAAGGAAGCATCTTCATCTCTCCGAATTCTTTCATTTCTACTACCAATTGCAAAGAATCTTTTAATATTGCCGTTTGCATTTCTATGTTGTTTGGTTCCCCAGCATTTGATCCTATAGGAACATGTGCTGCGGCTATACGAGGTGCTCCTTGTTGTTTTGCAATTGGAGGTAGTGCTGCAACTATTATTGTAGATATTCCAACTCCTTCTATAGCTCTTTGAACTATTGTTGCAGATCTGTGACACGTTCCACATCCTCCTGTTAAAAGAACAATATCTACTCCTGCATCTTTGAATATTTTAGCGATGGCTGGACCCGTTTCATTTTTAAATTTTTCCACATTTCCACCACCACCCATGAATCCGATAAGCACTGGAGATAAACTTCCGATAAATCCTTCTTTAACTAATTCATGTAATCTGTCAATAGGAAGCATTGCATTTACGTCTTTATTTATATCACTATTGTCAAATCCACCATGTGTAACCATCAATTCTGAAGAGGGTGTATCAATAGGAATTTCTCTAAACGTATAGTCTCCAGCTGTATGAAAGGGAGTTTGTGTTTTTATATGAATTCCTCCAGCTGTTGCAAATCCGACCTTACAATCTTTTAACGCTTTTGTAAGTGGAGCCCAAACTGGTGGCGGGGTTGTTGGAGCAAAAATTTCTGATTTCATACCTTTTGCAGTTGTTAATTTCATCTTATAATCTCCTCCTATTTATATTTATTATAATACTTTAGCATAACTGATATATATTTCTACCGCATCATCTATTTCAAGTCTTTTATCTGTAAAAACAGATCTCAATGGTAAATGAAGAATACCCATTTTACCTTTAAGTTCGATTTTGGCGCTCATTTCTGTTATTTCTACAATTTTACCTTTTAATAGTTTTGGTTTTATTTCTACATCCACCATCATTTAAATTACTCCACTAGCTATTTTTTGGTTTTCATCTATTACTTCTTGATTCCATTTACGATCGGCTGATTCTACGGGCACTCCTGCTATTTTATTTTTAAGCATAAGCACTGCACGTTTTGCATCATCTCCTGTTATTGTATTTTGTCCAAGAATTTCTGACTCGAATCCACCTTTATCTTTATTTACTTCAATCATTGCATCCATATATTTATTACCTACAACAAGCTGTCCTTGATAAGCCGCATAAGTCATACCTACAACATTAATACCTCGTTTTCCAATTTCTTCTATATTGTAAGAGAAATCAATGTGATTATTTCCGAATCCTTCTGTAGTTACGATGGCACCATCTATCTTCATAGTATCTGCTAATGCGCCTAATCGTTTAGAGACAAATGCTTTTTCATCATTTACTTGAGGGCTTCCTATAAACACAACTCCTACCAGATCCAATTCTTTATCCGATGCAAGTTCTTCTAAAACTGGCTCTCTAAAGTAATGTCTTGTATCTTCTTTTGATGCTGGTCCTATACAAGTAAGTGCGTGAATTCCGCCATCTCTTACTTCGTTTATAGACAATACAACCGGTACATTTCCAAGGTCAACATTTTGTCTTCCTCCAGGCACTCCTGCTGGCTCAGTAGGTAGCATTACATTATCATGCATTGCTCCTTGTCCCATTATTTCTTTAACAAGAAGAACACGAGGTCTACCGTGTCTTTTTACTTGATCATATCTTTCTTCTTTTACTGCTTGTGATGCTGGAATTTCCTTTAATACACTTCTTATTTCTTGAATGATTACATCACAAGCCTTATGGGCTGAGTAAGGTCCCCTTCTTTCCATTCCTGTTTTTTCTTGAATAGTAGCATGAACTCTTACCATAATATCATTTTTATCTGGGCAACCTGGTTTTCCATAATCTATTTTTTCATCAAGATATCCTTCGCAAGAACCAAACTCATGCACTTGCACTCCTGCTTCATCTACTCCTGTAAGCATAAATACCATATCATTTAATATATGCGTCGTTCCTTCTCCTAACTGTCCATCTACTTTTGTTGCTACTGGGATCACATCCATTATTGTATTAGAGTATACATGTCTGTTGTCAGGTGTTATTATGTCTATTTCTACCTTTTTAACTAGAGGATCTGCTTTTAAAGCATCTTTACAAAGATCTTCTCTTATAACTAATACCCCATTTTGGAAAGAAGTTTCTTTTCCCAGTTTTACTTCTTTAACAGAAAACTCTCTTTTTACAAGTGTTCCAACTATTTCATCTTCTATTTTCTCTACTGGCATATTTTGTGCCGGCAATACACTTCCTAATGCACCAAGAGGAAGCTTTAAGTTCAGTCCACTCATTTGCTCTACTGTTATATGTAAAACACCTTCATTCACATAAACTTCTTGATTCACCACATTCCCTCCATTATCATTTTTTTTGGCATTATTGCTTTTTTTAGATATTCCTTCTAACAAATCTGCTGTAAGAGAAGTTAGTCCCTCAATATCTTTGATAAGTTTTGCTCCAAGCACTTCTCCTATTGTTAAGGTATCTTCTGTTATACTTATAAGCCCCGATTCCTCCATATCTGGGAATATGCTCGGATCTTCTAAATCTCCAGGACTTATAGCAGTTCCTTTTGTTGTACGGCAGCATACGATTGCCGGAGAGTCTTTAAATTGTTCTGCAAGTTCTTTTGTAATAGACATAATATTCCTCCCCTTAATTTTTAATTTTAAATATACTTCATGCTCTATATATAAAGGTTTCTCTAAGTGAGATGCCTTATATAACAAATTTACTTTAATCTTCTTATCAATGGATGACCAACGGTTCTCATTACATGATCTGTACAATGATACACAGGCATTTTTAGCTTTGGTGCTACACACATTACAGTATTAGAGCAGTCACTGCAATTACTTATTAAAATCACCTGTGCCCCTTTCTTTTTTAAAGACAAAATTTTCTCAGCTTGACCTGGACAATTTCCAGGGTTTTCACATTTCAATGTTCCCCTTGATTCAACAGCTTGTTTACACTTTTCTACTCCCACTACATTGGCATTCATATCCTTTGCTATTTCTCTTAATCTATCTTCATTTCCACCACAAGCACAAACGAGAAGTCCCATATTTCTTTTTTCTTGCATAAATTCCATAGTAACAATTATACCTCCACTAGTCTTGGTTATCACATCATCTAGCGCTACTCTATATCCAGTGAAGGGACCACCCATTATTATTTCTCCATAAGGATCGTCTATTCCACCTGCTCTCTCCACCAGTTCTTTTACTGTTGTTCCTAAAGGCACATCCATAAAAACATGTTCTTTTTTTCCAGTTTTCAATTTTCCAATCACAGTAATATTTTTTGATATTATCGGTTTTCTTAGTTCAATTGCCTCTGTTATCCTTGAAAGGGTTTCTACGTTTAATACTACTGCTTTTGCTTCTAAAGGGAGCTGAGTTGTTCTTAATAAAATCCCTAAAGTTTCTCTTATAACAGCTCGTTCTTCTCCCATAGGATACATATCTTCTAATTCTGCTATTTCTATATTGTCTTCACTTTTCATAATTTTTCTAAAGGCATCTATTGCATCCTTATTTTTTTTCTTTATTGCAAATATTCCTTTCCTTGCATTTGTAGCTTTCATAGCGTAAAGCATACCTTTATAAATAGACTTTGAATCTTCAATTATTTGTTTTATATTGTGTTTTAGAAGAGGTTCACACTCTACTGCATTTGCTATAACTGTTCCACCTTGTAAGTCCGTATTTAGTTTTATATGCGTTGGAAATCCAGCTCCCCCCATGCCTATGATTCCGGCGGCTTTAACAGTCTCTACTACATCATCAAATGTTTGTATCTCTTGAAAATCTTCACTTTCCTCTTCATCTGCTTCTATACCAATAAATTTTTCTGTTATTTCTATAACTTTTCCTTTAACACTAGAATGAAGGTCTGCTCCAAGTCCATGAGCCTTGGCTATCAAGGTTCCTTTTTTAACCACATCACCAATATTAACTATGGGGACATTAACAACCCCTATGTTTTGTTTTAGCAAAAGCTTATAGATTTTTCCCAAATTTATTCCTCCTAACAACATTATAGTGTTGATAAACTTTTAACTTCTATCCGTGCATATTCTCCTTGATTCTTACACTCTATCCTTTAAGCAATTTAAATGCCAAATGGTACAAAAATATTTTTCTGTAGATGCCTTACTTAGGAAATCTGTTGTAACTTACTGTTTTTAGCACAAGCATTTTTTTTATTTATTTCATAAAAAATGCAACTAAAAGGAGCTTTGCTTTTTTCTACATTAAAAAGTGCATTTAGTTTATTAAAAAGTGTCCATATTTATACAACTTTTCATTTATTTTCATAGTGCTAAAGCAGATGTATGTTTGTTATTGGTTTTAATTCATAAAATAAAGTGCCCGGAATAATACAACTGTATTATTTCGGGCACTTTATTTTATAATCATCTATTTTATGATATAAAGTTCCTCTAGGTATATTCAATAATTTTGCTGCTTTTGATTTGTTATTTTTGCTTATTTTTAAAGCTTTTCTTATATTTTCTATTTCTAATTCCTTAATTGCTTTCGTTAGATCCAATGGATACGCTTTAAGGAATTCATTTTTTTTCCTTTTTGAAAGTATGTATTCTGGAATAGCATTTTTTTGTATCATTCCATTTTTGTTTGTTACAATAATATTTTCTATTACATTCATCAGCTCTCTAATATTCCCTGGCCATCTATATTCATTTAGAATATTCAATACTTCTTCATGAGTTCCTACTATTCTCTTAGAATTTTTTGATGAAAATACTTTAATAAAATGATCTATAAAGATTGGAATATCTTCTTTTCTTTCTCTTAAAGGTGGAAAATTAATTTCAACCACATTGAGTCTATAATATAAATCTTCTCTAAATCTATTTTCCTTTACCATTTTTTGCAGATCTTTGTTTGTTGCGGATATAACTCTTAAATCTAATTTTACAACTCTTTCTCCACCCAACCTGACAATTTCTCTTTCCTGTAAGACCCTAAGGAGCTTTGCTTGCATATGTAGGGGCATGTCTCCTATTTCATCAAGAAATACAGTTCCTTCATCTGCAAGTTCGAATATCCCCATTTTTCCTTTTTTATTTGCCCCTGTAAAAGCGCCAGGACAATATCCGAAAAATTCACTTTCAAAAAGTTCAGAAGGAATCGCACTACAATTCACAGGAACAAACAACCCTTTTTTGCCACTCAATTCATGAATTCCCCTTGCAAAAACTTCTTTTCCCGTTCCACTTTCTCCTGTAATCATAACACTGACACAAGTTGGTGCAATCTGTCTTGCCATGTCAATTTTTTTAACAATATTAGGACTCTTCCCAATGATATCTCCAAAAATTCCAGAGATTTTTTTCACTTCATTTTCCAAAAAAACTAGTTTCGAATGTGCATTTTCTAATTCAAAGTAAAGTTTTTTTAGTTCTGCAAAATCTCTATCTGTAGAAACTGCTCCTTTAAAAATTCCTTCCAAGTATAGAGGCTTTGAATTAGCAAGAATATGAAAATTTTCATCTGGAGAATGATATTTATTTTCAACAAATACACCTGTTTTTCTAACATTATTCACAATTGCATTAGAAAAAAAATTTTCTATATTTTCTCCTATAATCTTCTCATAAGGTATTTTATATAACTTTTCTGCACCTTTGTTCCAAATAGTCACAATTCCATTTTCATCTATAACACAAACGGCTTCATAAATACAATCAATGATAGATTTTAACATTCTATAATCTATGTTGCACAAATCTTTTTTCACATATAAACCTTTTATCTTATCATTCATATTCTTCCCCCGTTCCTTCAAATATTGTTAAAAAAAAACCAATAGCTTACACTTATTCATTTTATAGTAAATGTGGAGAAAATTCAATTAAAGCCCACTTTATAATCCTATTATTTTTTCTTATACGATTCATTTTATAAATAAATAAATTAATTATATAATTTCATAAAAATAAACATCCTAAAGAACTCCTAATATATGCTATAATTTTTACATAACAGAATTACAATATATTCCAAGGAGGTTTTATATGTTAGGTAATCATGTAATAGAGTCTGTATTAGAAGCTGCTCTATCTACAGGAGGAGATTTTGCAGAAATCTTCGTAGAAGACAGAATAGACAACACCATAAGCCTTATAGGTGGAAAAATAGAAAAAAGCCTTTCTGGTAGAGATTATGGAGTGGGCATTCGACTTTTCAAAGGATTAAACAGCATCTATGTCTACACAAATGACGCTTCGAAAGAAAATTTAATTGAAGTGGCAAAAAAAGGAGCCTTTGCTTTAAACAAAGATCTTATCTCTACAAACTTAAAATTTAGCTTTATAAAATCAGAAATTGAAAATAATCATAAAATTTTAATTTCACCAAATGATATTTTAGCAAAAGAAAAAGTAGACTATATGAAAAAGGCGTATCACATTGCAAAGAACTATGATGAAATCATTACCCAAGTAAAAGTAAACTATCTGGACAATACACAGCATATTTTTATCGCTAATTCAGAAGGTCTAAAGGTGAAAGACACAAGAACCCGCTCTAGAATATCTATTCAATCCGTAGCAAGCTATAGGGGAGAAATGCAAACAGGTTCCTATAATCCAGGCGCCCATAAAGGCTTTGAATTCATTAAAAATCTAGACCTGGACTTTTACGCAAAAGAAGCATCACGAATCGCCAAAACCATGGCATATGCTAAACCTTGCCCAAGTGGAAAATTTCCAGTGATTATAGACAATGAGTTTGGAGGCGTAATATTCCATGAGGCTTGTGGCCATGGCCTTGAAGCAACATCTGTTGCAAAAGGCAACTCCATATTTGCAGGAAAACTAGGACAGCAAGTAGCTTCCCCTATGCTAACAGCAATAGATGATGGTACACTTCCTAATGAATGGGGCTCTTCTACTATAGACGATGAAGGAAACAAAACCCAAAAAAATGTCCTTATAGAAAATGGAATTCTAAAAGGATACCTAATTGATAAATTAAATGGAAGAAGAATGAATATGTCTCCTACAGGATCATCAAGAAGAGAATCTTATAAATTTGCCCCTACATCCAGAATGACCAATACCTTTATTGATAATGGAAAATCTACTAAAGAAGAAATTATTTCAAGTACTGAATTTGGAATATTTGCAAAGTACATGGGAGGAGGATCTGTTAATACCGCTACAGGAGATTTTAATTTTGCTGTAATGGAAGGATATATGGTTAGAGATGGTAAGATTGAAGAACCTGTGAGAGGCGCTACCCTCATCGGAAATGGAGGGCAAGTATTAAAAGATATAGATATGATTGGAAATAACTTAGGTCATGGTCAAGGAATGTGCGGTTCAGTTAGCGGTTCTATTCCAGCCAATGTGGGTCAACCAGTTCTTAGAGTTAAATCTATAACCGTTGGAGGAAAGGAGTAAAACTATGGACAATCTAATAAAAAAAATATTTGATTATGGAAAAACTAAAAATCTTGAAGATATGGAAATATATTTTGTGGAAAATGAAAATTTAAGTATGAATGTATTTAATGGTGAATTGGATAAATATAATATGTCCAAAACAAAAGGGCTTTCCTTTCGATGTCTTTATCATAAAAAAATGGGCTATGCCTATACAGAAAAAGTAGATGAAAGCTCTATTAAATTCTTGGTGGATGGCGCCATGGCAAATAGCTTGATAATAGATAGTGAAGATGAGGAATTTTTATTTCAGGGTGCAAAAGAAGAAGACTATGTAAAAGTGAATAACTATAATCCTAGCTATGAGAAAATAATCCAAGAGGAAAAAATAGAGTTTATTAAGACTATGGAAAAAATGGCAAAAAAAATAGACGAAAGAATTACATCTGTAAATTATTGTACTTATGGAGAAACAGTGGGAAAAAAAATACTAGCAAACTCTAAAGGGTTTCATCTTAAAGATGAATATAATATAGCACATTCTTATATTTCTGTAAAAGCAAAAGAAAGAGAAGACATTAAAACTGCTTCTAAATTTGTCATTGGAAATAATTTTTCAAAATTTAACTATAAAAAATTAGTAAAAGAAGCAGTCAAAGAAGCACTCTCTATGCTTCATGCTGAAAGTATAAAATCTGGTAATTATCATGTCATATTAAATAATGAAAGCGCTGCTTCTTTATTAGAAGCATTTAGTGGCATTTTTTCAGCAGAAAATGTTCAAAAAAATCTCTCTCTTCTTCAAAATAAAAAAGAGGAGATAATTGCTACTGAAGATATAACCATTGTGGATGATCCCTTCTTAAAAGGTGGCATAGGCTCTGCTTCTTTTGATGGCGAAGGTCATCCTACTATTTATAAAGCACTTGTACATAAAGGTAAATTAGTGGGCTATTTATATAATCTAAAAACAGCTTATAAAGAAAATATACCCTCAACAGGAAATGCTAGTAGAAACTCATTTAAGTCTGCTATTGGTATTAGTCCAACCAATTTATACATAAAAGAAGGTAAAACACCGCTTAAAGCTATGATGAAAAAAATAGATAATGGAATATTAATAACAAATTTACAAGGACTTCATGCTGGAGTAAATCCTATATCTGGAGATTTTTCTTTATCTGCTCAAGGATACGAAATAGAAAATGGTAAAGCAAAAAGACCTGTAAATCAAATTACTGTAGCAGGGAATTTCATAAAAATGCTAAAAGATGTTGAAGCAGTAGGAAATGATTTAATCTTCGGATTTGGAAGCAATATAGGCTCTCCATCCCTAAAAATTAAGACCCTCTCTATTTCAGGAGAATAAACTTATACTCCATTATATACAGTATCATCCAGATTATAGTATAATGGAGTAAATTTACAACTAAAGGGGGATTATCATGTCACTTCTTCTTCTAAGTCTTGGCATAGGAATTTTAATTGGAATTTTTCGATTTATTCCTGAAAAATATATGAAATTCAATGCAATGGTGCAACAACTATCGCTTTTTTTGCTTTTATTTGCCATGGGTGCATCAATTGGATCGAATAAGAAAATGCTCGGTACTTTTAACACAATTGGAATGAAAGCTATGAGTTTTTCTATTATGACTATCTTTTTTAGTGTAGCTATAATGTACATCATCAGTAATAAATTTTTAAACACACATCCAAAAGAATTGAAAGAGGAGGAATTAAAGTGATATATGGGATTTTAGCTTCGCTTATATTAGGCGGACTATCTGGCTATTTTATTTTACCAGATAATATTTTATCCAATCTGGATTTCATCTCTACCCTTGCTTTGAACTTACTTATTTTATCTGTAGGAATTGATCTTGGATATAATAAGGAAGTTTTTTATAGCTTAAAAGAAAAAGGCTTTAAAATTCTTTTAGTTCCTTTTTCCATTGTGTTAGGGAGCGCTATAGGAGGTATCGTCTGTAGCCTCCTATATAAAATGCCTATTAATCTAGGTCTTTCTATTTCCTCTGGTTTTGGATGGTACAGTCTTTCTGCAGTTATATTATCAAAAATTTGCAGTGCAGAAGCAGGTACTATAGCCTTCTTAAGCAATGTTTTCAGGGAAACTATCTCCGTACTCATTATTCCTGTAATTGCTAAGAAACTAAATTTTATAACCTCTATTGCACCCGCTGGAGCAACTTCTATGGATTCAACGCTTCCTGTTATCGTTAAAGCCACAGATAAAGAAACGGTTGTTATCGCCTTTATAAACGGGGCTATCTTGTCTATTCTTGTACCTATTTTAGTGCCTCTTTTTTATAATTTACAGTTTTGATATTTTACATAAGAAAATCTCCTTCTATTTAAATCAAATAAAAGGGGATTTTTAGTTTTAAAAATATCTAACAAACTTTTCCTGGATTTAATATATTTTTAGGATCAAAAGCTAATTTTATGTTTTTGAATAAGTTCATTCCCAAAGTACCTTCTGCTTCTTCTAAATAAGTTTTTTTAGCATAACCTATACCATGCTCTCCAGATACCTTACCTCCTAATTCTCTCGATTTTTCATACATTAGTGCAAAAACCTCACTTAGCTTTTTCTTCCATTCTTCTTCTTTTAATTCATCTTTTAAAATATAAATATGAAGATTTCCATCTCCTGCGTGCCCAAAACTCTTAATTCTTATATTACATTTTTTTTGCAGTTCATTTGAAAACTTAACGAATTCTGCAATTTTATTTCGAGGAACAACCACATCACATTCATCCATTTCTGTAGTAGAAGCTTTTATTGCTTCAAGAAAAGCACCTCTAGCCTTCCATATGGCTTCTTGCCTTTCAGGAGTATTAGATATGAATACATCTAATGCTCCTGATTCTAAACAAATATATGCTACTCTATCATAAGCTTTTTCAATTTCTTCTGCAGTATTTCCATCAAAAGTAAGAAGTAAATAAGCATCTGCTGAATGATCCGGAAACTTCTTTCCTAAAAATTCTTCGGAAGCTAAAATTACATCTTTTACCATATATTCTATTGCAGTAGGTATCACTTTTGATTTTATAATCTTTGGTACCGTGTCAATTGCCATCTCTAAATTTGGAAAAGGAATAAGTAGACTAATGGCTTTTTTCGGGAGGGGTAATAACTTTAATATTGCTTTTGTTACAATACCAAGGGTTCCTTCTGAGCCTACAATTAAGTCTTTTAAGCTATATCCAGAGCTATTTTTTACAACCTTTCCCCCAACTTCTATAATGTCTCCATTAGGAAGAACTACTTCTAATCCTCTAACATAGTCTCTTGTTACTCCATACTTTACAGCTCTCATACCTCCTGCATTTGTGTTTATATTTCCAGCAATGGTTGCACTTTTTTCTCCTGGATCTGGAGGATAGAAAAAATCATTTTCTTCTACAAACTTAGATATTTCCATTAATAATACGCCTGGTTCAACGGTTAACGTTAAATTTTCTTCATCTAACTCTAAAATTTTATTCATTTTACACAGGCTGATCATGATTCCTGCGTGTATAGCAACGGATGCTCCTACAAGACCTGTCCCTTGCCCTCTTGGCGTAACTGGAATATTATTTTCATAGGCATATTTCATGATCTTAGATACTTCCTCTGTAGTAAGGACTTCAATTAGTACCTCTGGAAATTTTTTTATACCCGCTAATTCATCATGACTAAAATCTTCATTTATTTCTTCTTCTCCAACAAAAACTCTATCTTTACTGCAAAGCGAAATTAGAAAATCTATATCTTTTTTATCTATTTTTTTATAATTCATCTTCATTCCTCCTAACATTTGCTAGCTTCCACTAGTTCTTGAATTTCAAATTTACCAGTATTTAATTTATCAATTAAGTTTGGGATCACTTCATAAATGTCTCCAATAATTCCATAATGAGCAACATTAAATATAGATGCTTTTTCGTCTTTATTGATTGCGATAATGCAATCTGAATTATTCATTCCTGCTACAAATTGTATCGCTCCAGAAACACCACAAGTAATAATTAATTTAGGTTTTACTGTTCTTCCACTTAAACCGATTTGTTTTCTAGGATCTATCCAACCAGCTTCTATTAAAGGTCTTGTACAAGCTACTTGACCCTTGAGTATATCTGCCAATGTATAAATCATTTTTAAGTCTTCTGGCTTACTTATGGCTCTTCCAGCAACAATTATAACCTCAGCATCTTCAATGCTTTCTATTTTTTCTTTGTCCTTTACTTCTAAAACATGAATGGAAGAAATTAATTTTTCTTTTGCAATATTACATAAAGTAATTTTTCCTTTTATCTCACTACATTTTTCTGGAGAGGAAAATATTTTATATCTTACTGTAGCAAACTGTGGTCTATGATTTGGGGTGTAGATATGCGCCATAATGTTTCCACCAAAAGCAGGTCTAATTTGATCTAAATCAGTATTTTCTCCTACATCTAAAATTGTACAGTCTGCGGTTAATCCTGTTTTGAATCTAGCAGCTACCCTAGGAGCTAAGGATCTACCTACTGTAGTTCCCCCTACTAAAGCAATAGTTGGTTTTATATTACTTATAAAATCTTCAAATACTGCTGTATAGGGTTCAATTCTGAAGTGTTTTAATTCCTTATCATCATACACAAAAACTTCATCTACTCCATAATAAAGAAGTTCCTTTGCTTTATCTTTAATGCTATATCCCATAAAAATGCAATAAACAGGATGATTTATTTTTTCTGCCATTTCTTTTGCTTTTCCAATTAGTTCAAAGGTCACAGGATGTATATCTCCATCCACATGATCAACATATATAACAATGCCCTTCCAAAGATCTTTATTTATTTCAATTTTTTTGTCTTCTATATATTCAAATACACCTTCTGGTCCTTTTTTAATACATATTCTGCACATTTTACATCCAGCATTAATATCTATTTTCTCATTTACATATTCAATGGCTCCAAAAGGACATAGCCCTATTAATTCTTTTGGATTTTTTATTTTATCATGATGGATCACTATTTTTGCCATACTATCCCTCCTATACAAATTTTAATTCTTTTAATTTATTGAATACTTTATCAGCTAGCTCTTCTCCAGAACCTTTCCAAATTTCATGATCTGTATTTCCTTGTGGTGGAAAGATTCTTTTTACTTGTGTTGGAGAACCCTTTAATCCATAATTATTTTCATCTTGATCTTCAAAATCTTTTAAACTAAGGAAGGTTATTTCTCTATCCTTTGTAGCGATTTTTCTTTTAAAGGATGGAAGTCTTGGCTCAAATATTCCTTTTTCTACGGTAATAAGACATGGAAATCTTATCTCTGCTACTTCTACTGTATTTGGCATATCCATTTCAACAACAACGGATTCATCTTTTACCTTTATAATTCTTACTACATTTGCAATATGAGGTACTCCTAAAAATTCAGCTATCTCAGGTCCAACTTGTGCTGTGTCTCCATCTGTAGTCATTTTTCCACAAATGATTAAATCTGTATTTCCTGTTTTCTTTATCCCCTGTGCTAAGGTATAGGACGTAGCTAAAACATCTGCTCCAGCAAATTTTCTATCGGTAAGAAGAAATCCTTCATCTACACCCATCATGAAAGATTCTTTTATCACTTGAGTAGCTTGAGGTGGTCCCATACTAATTGCTGTTACTTTAGTATCTTTTTCTTCTTTAATTTTTATTGCAGTTTCTATTGCGTATAAATCATATGGATTCATTTTTGAATCCACCCCATCTCTTTTTAAAACACCTGTCTTTTCATCTACTTCTACTTCTGTAGTTCCAGGAACCTGTTTTATACAAACAACAATATTCATAATATCCCTCCTATTTTGGTATTATGGTCATACCAATTTTATTTTACTACAACAGAAACTCCATCGGGTATAACAACTATTTTTGCATCTTTTCCTTTTATGTCAAATGCTTTTTCTAGTGCTTCCTCGAAATTATAGGCATGATCCATATGCATGTTTTTGATCATTTGTGGATCACACATCTCTGTAACGACTATTACTTTATGTTTATTTAAAATTCTTGCTAATATTTGAAATTCCCACTGATCCGGTATGGTTTTATTTCTTGGAATTTTTAAAACAGCTTCTAGAACCTCTTGAGGACTAGCTGCTTTTGCCATGTTTTCATAAAAAGATTCTCCGCCATGGCCATCATTGCATGCAGAAATAATGATAATCACTCCACCTTCTTTGCAGCAAGCTTCGCCTGCAGTCATTCCTTTTACGGATTGATATATATTTTGATCTAACGGATATCCTCCATTAGAAGTTACTACAATATCTGCTTTTATCTTTTCAATTTTAGAAAGATCATGAACAAATTTACATCCTTCCTTATGAGCCAGTTCATTGTCTCCAGCAAATGCATTGATGATATTTTTATCCTTGTCGATTACCACATTTAAGATAAATTCAAGTTTCGATGCTTTCGCTGCATAAAGCATATCCTTATGTATAGGATTTTTTTCAAGAACTCCTGTTCTAGCATTGGGATCTGCAATGAATGTAGAGCAATGATTTGCTAGAATAGTATCTGCTCCTGCTATACCTGGAAGTATGCTTTTTCTTCCTCCTGAAAAACCTGCAAAAAAGTGAGGTTCTATAAATCCTTCTGCTATTAAAAGTTCTGTTTCCATTGCAATCTTGTTGAGCCACAGTTCTCCTCCAGAAGGTAATATTCCAATATAGGATAAACCTTCTTTATTTTTGGACATGTGATTGACGATTCTTTCTTTTTTTACAATTTCTTCTCCAAACTTATCTATCATTTCTTCTTTTGTAGTAGGCCTATGATATCCTGTTGCAATTAGTATTTGTATATCAACTTTTGGATTGGCTTTTCTTATTCTTTCTAAAAGAATGGGCATGGTGATTTTACTTGGAACAGGTCTTGTATGATCACTTGTTATGATTACCATATTATTTTTTCCTTTTACCAAGTCTTCAAGGTTTTTACTTCCTATAGGATGATCTAACGCATGATGAAGAATTTCTTCTTGAGAAAATCTACTTTCAAAATGATGTGCTCCTGATTCTAATATCCCAATTAAATTTTCATTTGGGATGGTTACATCTATAGATTTCTTGGAATAGGGTATTTTTATTGTAGTCATTTGTTCTCCCTCCTTTATAATATTCACCAATAACTGCTTCAATATGATCGCTATTGGTATAATGGTAATACCAGTTTGCATTATATACTTTATCATAAGATTTTGAATAATTCTATTAAAGTTTATTTTTTAACATTTTCTTCTTTTCTTTACAAAAACCATGTACCTACATATACCAGTACTCCTAATAGAAATACGTACCCTATGCAAAATTTTAAAGTTTTATTAAATATTTTTCCTTCACTTCCTATCATAGAGGTAGCAGAAGTGGCTATAGCAATACTTTGAGGAGATATCATTTTTCCTGCTGTAGCACCAGAAGTATTTGCAGCCGTAAGCCAATATGGATTTACATGAATTGATTTAGCTACTTCATTTTGAAGTGCACCAAACAATACATTAGAAGAAGTATCACTTCCTGTAACAAATGTGCCTAAAGCACCTATTATAGGAGATATAAGTGGAAAAAAATTGCCTGTTACTTGAACTAGTATTAGGGCTATAGATGTGATCATTCCACTGTATCCCATTATTTTTGCCAAAGCAACAATGGAAAGAACAGTGATAATGGATTTAGCTAATTGTTTTAATGTAGACAGGAAAACCTTTGCTATTTCAACAAATTTAGCCCCTTGTATCAATCCTCCTATTACGGCTGCCATGATAATTAAAGCTCCAGGTGTTGAAATCCATTTAAATACAAATGGATTTTTATATATGATTATACTTGTTTTAAAGTGGCCTAAATATTCATTGATCTTTGGAAATAACGGACTTGTAGATATAATGAATATAAATATAAGAATATACGGAATCCATGCTAGAAGACCTTCTTTAAATGTAATTTTAGAGGCAGAAACTGCTCCATCTTTATTATCTTGAATGAAATCATTTTCTGTGTCCTCTACATCCTTTTGAAAGAACTTTGCCCAAAATATAATGGTACCTAAGGAACATATACTACCTAATAATGCTGGAAGCTCTGCACCTAAATATTTTGCGGATAAGAGTTGTGGGATGGCGAAGCTCACTCCTGCTGCTAAGGAAATTCCAATCACTCCTTTTAATCCTTTCAATCCTTTAGTCGTTATCATCACTAATACCAATGGAATCAATACGATAAAAAGAGTTAATTGCAATCCTACGAAATAACTTAACATATTCACATTAAGCTCTGTTACTTTTGCTAAAGTGATAACAGGTATTCCAACTGCACCAAAAGCAGTAGGAACAGTATTGGCAATAAGACATATCACTGCTGCAAAAACTGGTTCAAATCCTAAAGAGATTAAAATACTTGCTGGTATGGCTACTGCAGTTCCATATCCTGCAACAGCTTCTAGAAAACCGCCAAAAGCCCATGCTAGTATGAGTACCTGAATTCTTTTATCTTTTGTAATGCTAGAAAGCACTCTATTAATTATATCCATACTTTTTGTATAGCCTGCCAAATTATAAGTGAATATTGCGGCAATGATTACAATCATGATGGGCCATATTCCTAGGGCAATACCTTCTAAAGAAGCTAAAATAGCTGACATAAAAGACATCTTCCAAACTAAAATTCCTAAAAAAAATGTCATTACAAAACCTTGAATGCATGCTTTGTGCGCAGGAATTTTTAAAATACCTAAAGAAATCATTAGCCACACAATTGGCAATAAAGCAATGAGAAACAATACATAATTATTCAAAATTTCCCCTCCCTTTTTTGTTAAAATGGTAGTATGGTAATACCACTTACGATATAAATTTATCATAATATTCAAAATTTTTCTACTAAAGTTTAATTTTTAACAGAATAAATTTATATAATATAAATTTATTCTGTTAAAAATTAAGATATATAAGGATTTCTGATTTACTTTTTATTGTAAAAAAATACACTACTCCTTTAGAAATTATAATTTCTAAAGGAGTAGTGTAAAAAATTTAATAAGAACAATTCTCGTATATAAAATCCATATGTTTTTTCATTGCAACAGAAGCTTCTAAAGGATTTTTATTGATCAATGCTTTACATATATTTTCATGTTGCTCAATTAACCTTTCTTTATTTTCTTCTTTTGCTAATATTGTTATCCTAGCGTCTTTTATAAAAACATCCATAAGATTAGACATGACATTTAATATATTTAACACTAAAAAATTTCCTGCAGCTTGTGCAATTTTATAGTGAAATTCTTTATCTATTTTTACACTGTCTTCTTCATCTTGACATTTCTTTAATTTATAGATAAGACTATTTAGTTCTTTTACCTTTTCTTTATTTATTTTTTTTGCAGCTAATGCAGCAGTCTCTACTTCTAACATGGTTCTAAGTTCTAATATTTCTTCCGGTTTGCTTTCTTGCAACATGAACATAACAGATAAAGGTTGAAATAAGCTATTTTCAAATTTTTCTCTTATAAAGTTTCCTTCTCCTTGCTTGCTTTCAATTAGCCCCATTACCTGCAATGCTTTTAACGCTTCTCTTACAGAAGTTCTACTTACCCCTAATATTTCGCATAAATCTCTTTCAGAAGGAAGCTTATCTCCTTTTTTTATTTTTCCTTGCATAATCATGCTTTGAATTTGCTCAATTACTTGTTCATATACTCTAGTGCTTTTTATTGGAGTAAACATTTTTTACACCTCATTCTATTAAAATATAATTTTATTATACAATAAAAAAAGGAAAAAGGCTAAGTTCACCTTATTTTTTTGTGAACTTAAACCTTTTTTCCTTTAAGAACTTTTAGAATAAATAGTTTTTTATAATAAAAATATATTTGCCTTTTCACATTCTTCAATCATAGCTTTAGGCCAAATAGAAGCTTGAACTTCCCCTATATGGGCTTTTCTTAAGAAAAACATACACATTCTTGACTGTCCTATTCCTCCACCTGCTGTAAAAGGAAGCTTTTCTTCTAATAATAATTTGTGGAACTCAAAATGTCTTCTTTCTTCACAATCTGCTATTTTTAATTGTCTCTCTAATGCTTTCTTATCTACTCTAATTCCCATAGAAGACAGTTCAAATGCCTTTTCTAATACAGGATACCAGAATATAATATCTCCATTTAGTTTCCAGTCATCATAATCTGGCGATCTTCCATCATGCTTTTCTCCTGATTTCAAAATGTCTCCTATTTGCATGATGAACACAGCACCTTTTTCTTTTGCAATAGCGTCTTCTCTTTCTTTAGGAGATAAAGTAGGATATTTATCTTCTAATTCTTGAGAAGTGATAAAGAAAATTTCTTCAGGAAGAACTTTTTCAATATGAGGATATAATCTAGATATATGTTCATCTGTTTCTTTAAAAGCAGCATATATTTTCTTTACAATGCTCTTTAGACTTTCTTCTGTTCTCTCTTCTTTTCCTATAATTTTTTCCCAATCCCATTGGTCTACATAGATAGAATGTAAATTATCTAAATCTTCATCTCTTCTTATTGCATTCATATCTGTATAAAGACCTTCTCCGATGTCAAATCCATATCTAGATAAAGCCATACGCTTCCATTTTGCTAAAGAATGTACAATTTCTGCTCTTGCATCATTATCTCCTTTTACTTCAAAAGCTACTGGTCTTTCTATTCCGTTTAAGTTGTCGTTTAATCCTGTTTCTGGTTTTACAAATAAAGGTGCAGATACCCTTGTTAAGTTAAGCTTTTCTGACAAGTTTGTTTCGAAAAAATCCTTTATTTGCTTTATAGCAATTTCTGTATCTTTAAGCCCTAATTTAGGTGAATATTTTACTGGTATCATTAATCTTTCTTTCATAATAAAGTCCTCCTCATAATATAGTCATTTTTTATTTGAATATAGAATTTTCATATACAAAAAGCATGGCCATGCTATTTTTTTATATAAAAAAAGCCCATCATCTCTATAATAAAGAGACGAAAGGCTTTACTTCCGCGGTACCACTCTAATTAGCTAAATAGCTCCCTCATCAGTACGGAATAATAGATATTCGATACTGTCCAATGCATAACGGTTTGGCTCCGTCTAAGCCTACTTTCTTTAAAGATTTCGGTTAGAAACTCAGAGATGTTCTTCAATACAAACTTTGTATCGGTCTTTCACCACCACCGACTCGCTAAAACTAAAGTTTTATATCTACTCTTCTCGTCATCGTCTTTTTTGTTTTTATTTTTTTATTGATATTGATTATATACTTATTTTTTTCACTTTGCAATATTTTTTTATTTTTTTTTAAATAATTATTATTCTATATATAAATATATTTATTTCGCTTATTTTTTAATTTTCCATTCCTGCTGAAATCTTCACATTTTTTTGATGGGATTCACTTATCTTTCCTGTGTTATGTGTTGTGCTGTTTAAGAAATGAATATCAAAATGTCCATCCATATTGTTTCCTTTTATGGCATCAAAATTCGTTCCAGGTCCATAATCTCCACTTCTCCATGAAGTATATGCATCAGCTGGAGCAGTATCATTTCCTGCATGAGGCATTCCGGCAGCACTGGCTGCTATTTTTCTTCCATTATATTCAACTATAATGGGTTTTGTAATCCAGCTAAAACTCCCTCCCCATATTTTTCTCATTATTTCCGTATCCGCTGCAGTTAGAGTTTCCATATCTGCATGATTTGCTCCATAAGTTCTTTTAGCCATAAAATATTCTCCCGTATTAAAATCTATAACCTTAACAATAGATCCTATAGGAATAACATATTGTGCCCCATTCCACCAGTCAAGATACTCTCCATATTCAGATCCTATTGTTTCCATTACAGGAATATTATATTGTGGAACCTTCACTATATCTCCAATTTTTAAATAAGTATTTACAGTTGCATTGTTCGCATTCATTATTTCTTGCATAGAGATACCATATTTTAGGCTTAGGTTCCAAAAATTATCACCCGATTTTACAACATGATTTATATAAGTAATAGAAATTTTAGGCTGCTGCGGTGCAGATGTAGTATTTGAAGTATTCGTGGTATTGCTAGTGGTATTTTCTTCAGCAATAGAATTATTTTCAACCTTTACTACTTTAACTTTTTGATTTACATATAATATGGAACTATCATTCAAATTGTTGATCTTTAGAAATTCACTTAATGACATATTAAATTTTTGACTGATAATCCATGCAGTATCTCCACTTTTCACTTCGTAATAATCAAAATTTTCTTCAATAACATCCTCCGTAGAAGTATTATTGGTAGGAATTTCTGTATTTGGTTGAGTAGAATTGAATTGACTTTCATTTATGGGTATCTTGATTTTTTGATTTATATATAGTATAGAATTTTCATTTAAATTATTCATTTTTAATAGTTCTATTAAAGATACCTTCAATCTTTGACTGATAAGCCATAGGGTATCTCCACTTTTTATCTCGTAATAGTAAAAGCCATCTCCATCTGGCACTATAATTTCTTGTCCCACATACAAAACCGTATTTTCGGTGGCAGTATTAATTTTTAAAAGAGAAGGGGTACTTATGTTATAGCGTTGACTTATTTTCCAAAAAGTATCATTTGATTGTACAATATAGCTTCCTGCAAAAACAGTTGATGTAGATCCTATCATTGAAAATACTAGGCTAGTGGTTAATAGTTTTTTCATCCATTTGTTCATACCATACCTCCCAGATAATAAAGTTTATTCTCTTCTTCTATGATTTTCGACAATATTCTGTATTAATTTCACAAGTAAAATATGGTAGTTTTTTAGATACTTGTACTAAATTTTAGAATTTCACATAATTATAAAGAAAGGATTAGTATAAAGTAGGAGGGATTAGTATGAATAAAAAAAGATTTATACTTTCTGGCATTCTGATAATACTTATATTCGTAAGTTATTGTTACTGTGGATATGCAAATAATTTATATGATGAATCTACAAATATAGATAATGATGTTCAAAAACTTGTATTACAAGGAATATATAATGGAATGATAGACAATCATTCTATAGAAATAGATATAAACGGACATCCTACAGAACTTCGATTAACAGAAAAAACAAAAATATATATAGAAGAAAACAAAATAAATGAAGGAGAAAACATAGTATTTGGATTTTTTAAAAACGAATATGACCAGTTTATTCTTACTTATATTGAAAAATCATTAAAATAATTTATAGCATTCATATAGATTTTTTCCATAATAAAATCACCTGAAATAAAACAGGTGATTTTATGTTGTTATTATATTAATGTTCTCTATCATGCTACTTGCTTAACAAATTCATTTTTATATTTTACATATATAGTTTCGTTCCTATTCTTCTATCGTATTGTGACCAAGTATTTGGCTCAGTAATATCTTTAATCTGCCCAACTTTATTTAGATTTGCATCTACATAATCTGCATAATGTACCATAAAAGCTTCTTCACTATTTACTCCTTTTGGAGAACCATATTCTAGCTTTCCATGATGTTGCACAATACATCCTTTTATTCTCATTTTAAAATCTTCACTATATACACTTCCTCCAGCACGAAAAGCTTCCTCTACCATACTTACACCAATCATAATATGTCCTTCCATATCCCCGCGCATGGTTACAGAAAAAGGTCCTTCTATATTATACTCTTCTATTTTACCAATATCATGAAGCTTTGCTGCGAGAATGGCAATTTCTTTATTTCTACAATCATACCTATAAGCCATAATCTTTGTTAAATACATGACATTTAATGTATGTTCTGCAAGACCTCCTATATAATTATGATGCTGTCTTAATCCTCCAATTCCTTTTTTAAATTTTCTTAGGAATTCTTTATTATTGAAAAAATAAGCATCTAATGCCTTAATTTCTGGCTTTTTAAACTCTTCTTTAGATATTATTTCTAACTCATTCATAATCTCTTCAATTGGTTTACTGATAGTGGGAAGAAAATCTTCCATATCAAATCTCTTTTCTTTTTTAAAACTGCTTATATCTAGAGAAGTATTATTAAAGCCTTTTACTTTAATCACATCTCCAACTTCTAAAATATTATCTTTATCTAAAATAGAAGCTTTTATTTCTCCTGTTTTGTCTCCAATATAAGCAATCACTCTTTCTTGCTGTTTGAAAATTTTTTTCATCACCATAAAACTTGTCTCTATATTCTGATTTTGTTTTATATCTTTTACATAAATACTTTTCATGAGCATTTCCCTTTCTATCATTTCTTGTTTTTGGATAAAATATATAAGAATTATTATAGTAATAGCAGTATTCATAATTTGCCCATAGAGGTTTTTTTAAATGTAATGGAATTGTATTTTTGTTTTAAGTTTTTTTATTATTTTTTTCTACTAGGAAATTTATAATTTTTCTTTTCAATCTATCAAAAAAAGATGCACTTCATATATGAAGTGCATCTTTTTTTGATT
>SWCA01007603.1_pt1 | contig 41524 bp, 38 predicted proteins | sample 4692961 | NCBI WGS metagenome assembly SWCA01 (sample SAMN10267275, study PRJNA491770) | bioreactor metagenome | isolation source: DHS bioreactor inoculated with | place: Japan: off Shimokita Peninsula
TAGTATGGAATTTAAGTTAAATACGACAACTGACTTGACAAACTCCGTTTATCCGATATACGATTATACTGATATTATAAGAAGCGAAAATGAAGAATTACAATATCTAATTGATGAATTTAAAAATGTAAAACAATATGGATCACTTGTCAATTTGAAGCCAGATTTAAACTTGGAAACTATTAAGGATTATTTGGAGAACATACAGGGACAATTAAGTTTCGATACTGTAAATATTACTAAAATCAAAAATGTGATTTTAGTTGCAGAATCACTGATTAGGAAATATACAGTTGTTTGTACGAATCCACCATATCTAAACAAAATGAACGGTGAATTAAAAAAATATATCACTAAACACTATAAAGATTATTCTAAAGATTTATTCTCGGTATTTATGTATAAGAACTTTGATTATTGCCAAACAAACGGTTATAGTGCTTTTATGACACCATTTGTTTGGATGTTTATTAAGAAGTATAAGAGCTTACGGGAATATATTATTAAATATAAGTTGATAACTACTCTTGTACAGATGGAGTACTCTGCGTTTGAGGAAGCAACTGTACCAATTTGTACCTTTGTCATGAAGAATAATAAAGAAGATGTTAATGGATTGTACCTTAAGCTATCAGATTTTAAGGGAGGCATGGATGTTCAAAAGGAAAAAGTATTAGATGCATTGAAAAATGATCATTGTAATTATTTTTATGAAATAAAATTGGATGAATTTGCAAATATTCCAGGTGTGCCTATTGCATATTGGATAAAGGATTTTAGTATGTTTAATTATCCAACTTTGAATAAAAGGCTGTTTTCAGGTGGTCGTAATAAGACACATAACAATGATAAATATGTTCGTAATTGGTGGGAGGTGCTAGATGATTCAGAGAGATGGAAATCATATGCAAACGGGGGTGAATATCGAAAATGGTATGGGGCGCATCTAGATGTAGTTGATTGGTCAGAAGAAGCAAAAAAATTTTATGATAGCCATGGAGGATTATGTCGTAAAGATTTTTGGAACAAAGAAGGGTTGACGTGGGGTGCAATTACATCAAATAGTAATAGTTATAGAATAAAGCCTGCTGACTTTATATATAGCTCAGCATCACCAACTCTTTTTAATAATGAGTATCAATGTGATAAACTTGCTCTTGGTTTTTTAAATAGTAAAGTTTCTGAATTTATTGCAAATGTTATGAATCCTACCTTAAATCAGAATGTTAATGATACATTATCATTACCGTTCTATATTGATAAACATTATGAAGCTAAAATAGAAGAGTTAGTTGAGTCATGTATTAATATTTCTAAAAATGATTGGAACTTGTTTGAATATTCGAGAGATTTTGTGAGACATCCTTTATTGAGGGGGAATTTAATTGCTGATACATTTGATGTACATAAAAGAGAAGCAAAGAAATTGTTAGTAAAATTAAAATCTAATGAAGAAAAATTAAATAGAATTTTCATTGAAACATATAAATTACAAGATGAATTAACGCCAGAAATTGAAGAAAAGAAAATTGTTTTATATAAAGCGAATATTAAAAGGGATATCAAAAGTTTAATTTCATATGCAGTTGGGTGCATGTTAGGACGTTACTCTCTTGACCAAGATGGTCTTACGTATGCAGGAGGACAATGGGATTCGAGTAAATATGAATTATTTATTCCTGATAAAGATAATTGTATTCCAATCACTGACGAAGAATACTTGGAGGATGACATTGTTGGTCGCTTAGTTGAATTTTTAAAAGTGGTTTATGGGAAAGAAACACTTGAAGAAAACCTTGACTTTATTGCTAAAGCATTAGGGGGAAAGGGAGATACATCGAGGGAAGTTATTCGAAACTATTTTATCAAGGATTTCTTTAAAGATCATGTAAAAACTTATCAAAAGCGGCCTATATATTGGTTGTATGATAATGGTAAACAAAATGGTTTTAAAGCACTTATCTATATGCATCGTTACACAGCTGATACTACAGGAATTGTACGTGTGGATTATCTTCACAAGATGCAGAAAATCTATATGAGTGAAATTGAGCGTATGCAAGACATGATTGAGAACAGTACGAATGCCAGAGAAATTGCCCAAGCTGAAAAACGAAAAGAAAAATTAGTTAGACAATTAAAAGAAACTAAGGAATACGATGAAAAAATTGCGCATATTGCCCTTAGTCGTATTGATATCGATCTTGACGATGGTGTGAAGGTTAATTATGACAAAGCTCAAACAGCACAAGATGGAAGGAAACTGAATATATTAGCAAAAATATAATGGGGGGTTAAAAGCCCTGTGGATTTTATAGCAATAGAAGGATGTAGGCGGTGAAATTATGACAGAACTAAATTTGAATCAAATAGTCGATAAACTGAATAGTGAATTCAAATCAGATGTACGCAAACTGGTTTTTTGGTATGATGCCAATGCTGAATTTGTTTCGGATATTGAATCACTTGAATTAGAGAATGCTAAAATATTAAGACTTGAGTGTGATAATCAATTCCGTATAAAATATGTTTTAGAGCGTGAAGATACTGAAACTAATTACTTGATATATGCGCCATTTCCAAAGCCTGCTCTTCGAGATAATCACCTGGCAGATACAATTCGTTATTCTAAGGAGTTTTTTGCTGATCGGACATCTTTGTTGGCTATTGATTTGGGCATTGATGAGAAGTACAAGCCGGTTTTACAGCAGTACATCAAATTCTTTAAAGCAAAAGATCGAATTCAGAAGTTTTATAATCTTGAAATTGAAAACTTCAACAAACAAATCATTGAAACAGCACTTATGAGCGTTATCTGCAAAACAAAAGGTGTCTCTTTCGAGGAGATTGTTCGAACAATCATTGCAGAGGGAGACTTTGAAGATAACAAATACTTAACTGATTTAGAAAAGTATGATTTGTTAGAACCATTTTGGAAAATGTGCGAGGAAACATTTGGTTATACAGACATCGCACCGACATTAACTAAGTTTGTATATACATTGTTTGTGACCTATACATCTAAAGTGGTACATACAGCACTCCCGCAGGCGTGGAAGAATTATTGTTCTTACAAATCAGGTAACATTATTGCATTTCTTGATAGTTTAATGAATAGCATGATCTATAAGGATGTTTTTGAAGAACTGTCTCAAATGACTTATAACGAGTTAAAGGGAGATGTAGTTTTTGAACGTATAGGTGTTGAGGAACTGATTGATTGTGAATTGTTCTGCAAGATAGATGTTTTTGTTATAAAGTGGTTAATTGAAAGACTTGAGAATGAAGATGTTGATGCTAAATTAAATGGTGGTTTAATACCGGATATTTGTCAAAAAAGAAGGAAGATGCATTATGGGAAAGGATATGAGTCCCATTATTATGTGCTTGAAAATGCCTATTACTTGATTAGAGCAGCTAGATATGAACCCAAGAAAGAGATAGATGCCATAATAAAAGAATATGTTACAAAGGATTATTCCGTTGACCAAAACTACAGGTATTTTTATTATCATTTTGACAAAATTTCAAATAATACGCCTTATGATACGCTCCGCGATCTTATAGAAAACATTTACACAAATAGGTTCTTAGACAAACTGTCTGTGGCTTGGACTAGAGCCTTTGAAGAAAACAAGGCAAAAGCAGGAATTTTAAAGCAACAAGAGTTTTACAATAAATATCTGAGATCAGCAAAAGAGCGTACTGTGGTAATAATTTCAGATGCACTCAGATATGAAGTTGGCCAAACGCTGATGAATCGATTAGAAAATGATGAAAAATGCACAGCTTCTTTAGCTCCAATGCTGAGTGTTTTACCTTCATACACAAGATTTGGAATGTCAGCGTTGCTGTCTCATAAAGAATTAGTAATGAGTGATGACTTTAAAGTATTGGTTGATGGCAAAGTATGCGATGATCTAAAAGCAAGAGAACAAATCTTACAGTCATATGTGCCAAATAGTAAAACGGTTCAGTTTGATGACATAAAGAGTATGAGAATTTCTGACTTAAAGGAAATATCTACAGGACAAGATATTATATATGTTTATCATAACCAAGTGGATGCCAGAGGCGATAAATTAAACACAGAGAATGAAGTGTTCACTGCATGTGAAGAAGCAGTAGAAGAAATTCATACAATGATTAAAAGACTAACAAGTGCAAATAATATTCACTTTATAATTACCGCTGACCATGGATTTATCTACAAACGTGACAAACTTACTGAGAGTGATAAAATTAGTGGTTTCGATAAGAAGAACGCTTTTGTAGGAAGACGTTATATTGTAGCAGATGAACCTGTAAATGCAGATGGAATAGCAAGCGTTTTATTGGGTGATATATTAAATAATGATGATCAAAGAGTTGTATCGGTCCCTGTTGGTAGTGATGTATTTAAAGTATCAGGTGGTGGTCAGAACTTTGTTCACGGTGGCGCTTCTTTACAGGAATTAATCATTCCGGTTATTGATGTGAAAACCAATAAATATCATACTGAAACTAAATCTGTAAGTATTGGATTAGTAAGTTTAGTGAATAAGATTACCAATCTTACAACAAACCTGGATTTTATTCAATCTGATCCTGTTTCAGATGTATTCAAGGAAACAACTTATAAAGTGTTCTTTATTTCCGATGATAACGAGAAAATATCGAATGACAACATATATGTAGCGGATAAGAAAGACAAAGATGCCAGCAAACGAATATTCCGTTTGAAATTTACTTTTAAGAATAAGAAGTATGATAGAAACAGGAAATATTATCTTGTTGCCTATGATGAGAAGAATTCATTAGAAGTCATAAGACACGAAATTCAAATGGATTTGGCGTTTGTAGATGACTTTGGCTTCTAGATAAGATGCAGGAGGAAAGCAGAATGATTAAAGATGATGTAATTGAAGAAATGGATAATCCAACTGCTGTGCTTAACAAAAAACTTAGACAGTACTTTGATGGAAAAATAGTCCGTAAAGATCTAACTAAATCCATAAAAGAAGGTGCAAATGTTCCTGTATATGTTTTGGAATTTCTTCTAGCGCAATACTGCAGTTCGGATGATCTTGAGATTATTGAAGAAGGTGTTGGTACAGTAAAAAAAATTTTGGCTGATAATTTTGTTCGCCCAGACGAAGCACAAAAAGTGTTGTCAATACTGAGAGAGCGTGGTAGCTATACAGTCATTGATCGTATTACTGCAAAACTGAATATTAAACAAGATAGGTATGAAGCTGAGTTTTCTAATTTAGGCGTGTCTAATATTCTTTTAGAGCCTTCTTATGTGTCGGACTTTGACAGATTATTGGTTGGAGGGATTTGGTGTATTGTTCAACTAGAGTATGAGTTTGATGAAGAAGATAGAAGAGCAACACCAATACGTGTGCGTAAATTAACCCCCATCCAGATGCCACATGTTGATTTAGAAGAATATAAAGCTGCTAGAGCAGAATTTACAAAGTCTGAATGGATTGATGTATTGCTTCGTTCAACCGGTATGGAATCAGATAAATTTACTGAAAGAGAAAAATGGCTACTGTTGGCTAGAATGATACCATTGGTAGAAAACAACTTCAATTTATGTGAGTTAGGACCAAGAAGTACAGGTAAATCACATATTTACAAAGAAATATCTCCTAATAGTATCTTGGTTTCAGGAGGTCAGACAACGGTTGCAAATCTGTTTTACAATATGGCAAGAAAAACCGTTGGACTTGTAGGTATGTGGGATTGTGTTGCCTTTGATGAGGTTGCAGGTATTACATTTAAAGATAAAGATGGCATACAGATCATGAAGGACTATATGGCATCCGGTTCTTTTGCACGTGGCAAAGAAGAAAAAGCAGCAAGTGCTTCTATGGTGTTCGTTGGTAATGTCAATCAAAGCGTAGATGTACTACTTAAAACTTCACATTTATTTGATCCGTTTCCAGAAGCAATGGCATATGATACCGCATTTCTTGATAGAATGCATTGCTATGTACCTGGGTGGGAAATTCCTAAATATAGACCGGATTTCTTCACCGATGAATATGGATTCATTACGGATTATTTATCAGAAGTCATGCGAGAAATGAGAAAAGAACAATTCAGTGACGTTAGCGACAAGTTCTTTAAGTTTGGTTCAAATTTAAATCAACGTGACGTTATTGCTGTAAGAAAGATGATCTCTGGTTTTACCAAGTTATTATATCCAAATGGCAAATTTACGAAAGAAGACATTGCCGAAATCATGACAATCTCTCTAGAAATGCGTCGTAGAGTTAAAGAGCAGCTTAAAAAGATAGGTGGAATGGAATTCTATGATGTGAATTTTTCATATGTGGATAATGAGACTTTTGAAGAAAACTATGTTTCTGTCATGGAACAAGGTGGCGGGAAATTAATACCTGAAGGCATGACTAATCCTGGGCATGTGTATACGATATCCAGAGGAAAAACAGGAATGACCGGAGTATATCGGCTTGAGACACAAGTATTGCCTGGAACAGGTAAATTTGAAAGAACAGGCTTAGGTTCTGATAGAGATGCAAAAGAAGCTACTAATACTGCTTTTAACTACTTAAAAGCATATGAGAAATCAATTAGTAACTCAATCAGTACAACTTCAAAAGATTATATTGTGAATTATCAAGACCTAAATGGTTTGGGGATGACTAATAAATTGACGTTACCATCATTAATCGCAATTTGTTCAGCAGCTCTTAGCAAACCTACATTATCGAGTATGGCTGTTCTTGGAGATATCAGCATTAGTGGTACGATTATTGATGTTGATGAATTGGCAAGTACATTACAAGTGTGTTTAGACAATGGTGCTAAGAAAGTGTTATTGCCAATCACGGCGGCAGCAAGTCTTGGAACAGTTCCTTCGGATTTAGTGGGAGCCTTTAGTTTGATATTTTATTCGACTCCACAAGAGGCTGTGTTTAAGGCGCTTGGGGTTGAGTAAGGGGGATGTTATGATGTTAAAAAGAGTATCCAAAAATGAAGAAAAAATATTAGCTTATCTACGCTCGAAGGAAAAAAATACTGGTTATAATGGTGCGGATAGTTATGCTGTAGAGTTGCTTGAAAAATTCAAAAAAGTTGTAGAAAAATTATAGCAAGGGGGATTCTATGAATATATTACAAAAAGAAATTGAAGAAATGTCAAAATCCATAAAGACAGATAGTTATCCAATGTCAATTGGCGAGATCATTAACATCTATAATGATGGTGATTTGGTTATTAATCCAGAATATCAAAGACTATTTAGATGGGATCTTAGTCAACAGTCAAGTCTGATTGAATCAATATTGTTAGGGATACCTTTACCACCAATTTATGTTTACCAGACCGAAGAAGGAAAATGGAACTTAATTGATGGTCAGCAGAGATTGTCTACAATATTAAAATTTGTTGGTGTTCTAAAAGACAGTGAGGATAATATCGTAAAGTCAGAGGCACTGGTTAAAACTAAATTTTTACCTTCATTAAATGGGAAAATGTGGAGTAACGATACAGAAGAACAATCATTAAGTGAAGCTCAAAGAAGATATATAAAAAGATCTAAAATAGATATTGTAATTATTGATAAAGCGAGTGACAAATTTGCTCAGTACGAAATGTTTCAAAGATTAAATACAGGAGGGTCTCACCTTAGTTCACAAGAGATTAGAAACTGTCTTTTGATAATGAATGATGTAGACTCTGCTAAATATTTTAAAGAGTTGAGTGAGTATGAACCTTTTATCAAATCTATGCCAATATCTGAAAGAGATCAAGATCAACAAGGTTATATGGAACAGGTTGTAAGATATTTTGTGATAAGATATTCTGAATTAGATGTTGATGACTCAGAGAATTATAATGAATTTCTTACTAATGAGATATTAAAAATTGTGGACAAAGACGTAATAGATTATGAATCTGAAAAAGAGATTTTCCATAAGACATTTGATTTAATAAATAATGTTTTTGATGAAGATGGTTTCAAAAAATATGACACAACAAAAGGGAAGTTTTTAGGTCCTGTATTAGTCGGAGCTTATGAGGTCATTTTACCAGGATTAATAAATAATCTGGAGTATTTTGAGAAAGATGAAAATAGAGAAAAACTGAGCGAACTTGTTAAGTCGATTTATGAAAAAGAAGGGTATAATGCTGCAGTAAAAAGAGGGGTAAGACCGGTAACTAGATTAAAGAAATTAGTCGGATTTAGTAAGGAGTTGTTCAGTATTGAAAATTAGATCTGTAGAAGAGTTAGAAGATAAACTTGAAAGTGATTTGTCGTGGCGAAAAAAGGAAATATTATCACTCAAAATATTAATTGATTCTGATGAAATCAATCAAAAGATTTTACTTCGAGCTGGAATTGCCTTATTATGCGCTCATTTTGAAGGATTTATCAAAGTTGCTTCAAATTATTATATTGTATATGTATCCAATAAGAAAATTAAGGCGGATGATATTATTAATACATTAGTTGCAATAAAGATGAATAAGAAGATAAAACAGTGTCGAGAAACAGAAAAGTTCAGTGTCCATGGAGAGATGATTACTGTTCTTGAAAAGATTAAAGGAGAGAACTTTTTTATCAAATACACCGAGGATAGTCCAATAATTTCAACAAATTCAAATCCAACATCTACAGTCTTAGAAGAGATATTAAGGACTATTGGGGTGGATTCTGATATATTCGAAACTAAGAAACAATATATCGATTATAGTTTACTAAGTAATAGGCATAAAGTGGTGCATGGTGAAAGACACGATTTGGATTATGAAGATTTTATAAGTACTCATCGTATTGTGCTTGAGTTGCTAGACTCATATAAAGAATTGATTATCAATGCTGCAGAACAAGAATTATTCTTGAAGGAGAAAACTAATAGTGAATATGCGGAGTGTGTATGATGCTATTGCATTAAATACAGAAGAATATGAAAAGAGTACTAATATAGATGTTCGTAAAGAAAACAGTCAATATTTTACACCTTTTTTAATTGGTAAATACATGACAAATATTATTACTCAAGGAGGTTTAAAAAAATCAATACGTGTATTAGAGCCATCAGGAGGAACTGGTAAGTTAGCAGCAACCTTTCTATTGGAATTAGCAAATCTTGATGTTGATAATATAATCATTGATATTTTTGAACTAGATGAAAACCTAATACCAATTTTAAAAAACAACTTATTACTTGTTAAAAAGGTATTTAGTGAAAATGGAAAACAGATTCGCATCAATATAAAGTGCGAAAACTTTTTGAAGGCTGTCATAAAAGTTAAATACGACATTATTATTGGGAATCCACCGTATAAAAAGGTAAGAAAAGATGCACCCGAAGCTATTGCAAATATTAGTCTTGTTCATGGACAACCGAATGTGTATGGGTTATTTTTAGGTAAGAGTATGAAGTTGTTGAATAAGAATGGACAACTTATATTTCTAGTTCCAAGAAGTTTTTTTAATGGAAAGTACTTTTGCCGAATAAGAGAATTGATGCATCAGAATTATTCGTTAACATTCATTCATAGCTTTGAATCCAGATCTAAAGTTATCAATAATGAAATATTGCAAGAAATTGTCATTGTAAAAATTGAAAAAAGAAAAGTTAGTAACGTAATGATTAACCATTCGTTGGGAATTGATGATATTGAGATCAACGCAAGTTTCAGTGTTGAAAAAGAACTTATTTGGGACAAGAATAGTTTAAAGATTAGATTACCAATAAACATTAGCGATGTAGATATAATCAAAAAAATGAATAAATTAGAATATAAGCTATCTGATCTAAATTTATGTTTTAAGACGGGTCCTGTTGTTGATTTTCGGGTTAAGGAGTATATCAGTAAAGAACAAATGCCGGGCAAATATTATCCTTTGATATGGTGTGCAAATTTTGGTTCAAGTTCAATTAAATGGCCTTTAGATATTTCTAAATATGCACAATACATTTCGGCGGATGTTCCTAGCGCAAATTTACTTTCTAGAGGGAGTTATATAGTTATAAAGAGATTTTCAAGTAAAGAGGAAAGTAAATGTTTAAAAATCAATGTGATAAAGCCCAGTGATATTGAATTTGACAATTTTGGAATAGAAAATCATGTGAATTATTTAAAATTAGAAGAAGATGATGATGCTTTTTTAAAAGGATTATTTATATTGTTTAATTCCAGTTTGTATAATAGATATTTTGCAATAATAAATGGCACGACACAAATTAATGTTACAGATTTAAATGATTTACCAACATTTCATAAGAGACTAATAGGAGAGATTGGAAAAGCATCTAATGATATAGACCTTTGTAATAGTAAGGAATGTGATGAGATTGTAAGTGAATATGTAGACAAAAAAATAAAAAGTGATGAATAGCAGTTCATTCCACTTACTATACATTTCCAGATATTACAATTACTGCACATTAAAGACTGTCCTCCCCGGCCGTTAACTTTTACAAAATGGAGCAATATTGGCTAGGTATTGATGTCTTTGCTATAAGGCATACGGAGACTGAATCTACTTAATGTTTTAGAAAAAACAGTTTGAATGGTTGAAAGTGAGGTGAAGCTAATGGCATCTAATTCAAAGATGAAATTGAAATTATTATATTTAATGAAAATTTTACTTGAGAAAAGTGACGAGCATCATTCGTTGACGATAGCGGATATTGTCAGGGAACTCGAAGTTTATGATATTCCGGCTGAAAGAAAGTCCATTTATTCGGATATTGAGCTGCTCAAAGAATTTGGACTGGATATAATATGCGAGAAAGCCAGAGCGAATTATTACTATATTGCCAGCAGAGATTTTGAAATGCCAGAATTAAAATTATTGGTAGATGCCGTTCAAGCTTCAAAATTTATCACTCATAAAAAGAGTGACGAATTAATTAAAAAGATAGAAAAGCTAACCAGCATTTATGAGGCTAGAGACCTTCATCGACAAGTAATTGTTAATGATCGTGTCAAAACAATGAATGAAAGTATCTACTATAATGTTGATGCTATTCATAATGCTATTCAACAAAATCGGATGGTTAAATTTAAATACTTTGATTATACAGTAGATAAACAGCTAAAATTCAGAAGAAACGGAGAAGTTTATAGTGTTAGCCCTTATGCATTGACATGGGCAGATGAGAATTACTACCTAATAGCATATCATGATCGTTATAATGACATCAGTCATTTTCGAGTTGACCGTATGTCGGAAATTGAAATTAGCGAAAGTCTTAGACCTCAAATCAGTGAGTTTGAAGACTTTAATGTTGCGGAATATTCTAAAAGAGTATTTGGTATGTTCAGCGGTGAAAGTGAAAAAGTAGAAATTGAGTTTGACAACTCATTAATCAATGTTGTCATTGATCGTTTTGGAAAAGATGTTAGAATATATGGCAAAACAGAAACAAGTTTTAAAATTGTAACTGAAGTTGCAGCAACAGGTACGTTTTTTGGTTGGCTTTTGATGTTTGGTGAAAAAGCTAGAATTGTTGCGCCTTTAAATTTAATCGAAGCAATGAAAACATATTTACAAAGTACTCTAGAAGTATATCAGAGCCAGTAAAAGCATTCTTTTTGAGTGCTTTTTTATTTTGGGTTTATCTGTCCGTACAATGGGACAGTAAGTGTGGTAGAATTAAAGTGGATTATTCTAGAATATTTTATCATAGAAGGGAGTGACAGTTTTGAGTGGTGAGTCTTATGAGTTGCTGACGGATGTTATAAAAATGTTGATGGAGTGGGAGCAGGATTATCGGAACATGCCGGATAATTCAAAAGAAGTGATTAATCGATTGAATGGTTATTTGGTGCATCATACAAAGGCGCTCCCATCAAAGAATTTAAGAGAATTTATTGAACAATTAAAGACGATATCAATTCATGAAATGGGATTTGATTTAGAAGAGCAATATGGTTCATTAAAAATACTCAATGAAGAAGGTCGGATTAATTCTGAACTGAAATATTGGTATGAGAATAGTTTGCAAAATGATGACGTAGATCAGAATTTGGTCAAAGAATTTTTGCTTTCTTGCAGAGAGGAATATAAATTATCCCAAGATCAGAGAATTATGGATATGTATTCAGAAGTGAGAGCCTTTATTAATCCATCAAACTATTGTATTACAGCGGATCGAATAATGAACTTAATTGGAAAGTATTCGAATGTCTCGGATAGTATAATCAAGGTAAGAGATTGGTATGAAATTATTAATTTAAAAAACAAAGAGAACTATAGTTGTCCTGTATGTGGGAAAATACTCTCTAATGATATTTTTAGTGAGTATAGATGTACGGATATGTGCATGTATTATAGAGATAAAGACTCTATGCAACTTATGAAGTTTAACGCAGAAGAGGCGCTAAAATATAAAAAATTGAAAAGAGGTATTTATACTTATACCTTGATACCAGGCGTTTCGGAGTTGAGGATTTATAAAGAGCTTTTGGAGCGATTCGTTGATAATGTTAAGATTACACTTTATCCGGAAATTGACAAGTTTGATATTTCAATTGACACGGGAGAAGGTTGTATTTATTTAGATGCCAAAGATTTTGCATCACCTCATGATTTGGTTGAATCACTCATTCAAAATCAATCATTCATAAAAATGAATGGTGCTAATGAAGAAGATTACGTATATTTGGTGATACCAGAACATAGAAAGTATCTGTATAAGGGCGGCAATTATAGAAACATAATCAGAAAGAAGCTACGGGATTTCACTGATAGGGTTCGTGTTGTATACGAAAATGAGGTATTCAGAGAGGTAGGTGATATTATCAATGAGTTATATTAGAGATTTAAGAAGTATTTTTGAAGAAAATCAGTTAACGGTTGATGCAAGATTATTCAAAAGGATTGAATTTGTCATTTATGCATTACATTCAGTCATAGGGGAATTTCAAATAGCTAATACTAACCTGTACTTTACACAGTACTATAAGAGATTCTTTTCTAATTGCCATAGTAATGAAGAATATATTTTTTATGTACTGAGAAAACATTATCATCAGTACTACAGTAAAAAACAATTTGAAATAGATTTTAAAGAATACATGGAAGTTCCTGAAAAATTCCGTTTGTTTGATATGGTTGATGGAATAATCATGAGGAACAATAAAGTTGCTTATTTAACAGATAGGAACCTTGATTATAATGAGATGCTAAGTAATTATATGGAGTCAGCAGAAAAAGAAATAAAGTTCATTCAAGGACAAGGTGTCTATGAAAGAATAATAAGAACAGGTCAGGGATTTGAAGAAAAATATATAACCAAACCTTTGGAATTTGATATAGGGACTAGAAATGTTGAAGCAACAGCTACATTACCGAGTTATCATGAAAAGTGTGAGACAGCATTACCACTTGACTTTGATTGGGATTCTTTCAAATCAAAACTTGGTCCTAAATGGGCAGAAAGGCCAACGATTCAACTTAACTCATGTGGTGATTTTGACAATGTTTTGAAATATAAAGGCTTAGTACATATTGTTGGATTATTAGGGGCGGGAAAATCCACCTATATAATGCAAGAAACATTGAGGTTACTGGAAGAAGGCAAAACAAGAATAGGAATTGTTGTACCTAATGTTGCAGAAGTACTTAAGACCTATGAAGCATTGGAAGAATTGGGTGTTAAAGCTGCGCCGATAATTGGAACAACGCAGCTAGCCAAGCATCGGCAACGGTTTATGAATTCAAAGTTGACTTCGACAAATTCTTTTAACGAAGTATCTAAAGATGAAATAAAAGCACTGGACTATTTATCCGGTTTATGTATGTTAAGTCATTTTGCAAATGATTCTGACATCATTGAATCACAATATCCGTGCAATAGCTTGAAAAAAGAAGGAGAAAAAGATTATTATAACTGTCCTCTTTTTAATGAGTGCGGTCATTTCCATAAATTTATTAATTTGAAAGATTCTGATGTATGGATAACGACATCGCATTCGCTGCTTGCCTCAAAAGCAAATCAAATCGTTGATCCCCAGAGAAGGACATATTTTGAATTGTTTCATGACTGTTTGGATGTCATTTTTGTTGATGAAGCCGATTCGGTTCAAGAAGACTTTGATCATCAGTTTATGACCAATGAGATTTTTTATGGTAGTAGTGAATCGATAATGAGAAAGTTTCAAAGAGTCGAAGAATTATTAAAGTCTCATAGAGCAGTAAATCTTGAATCTGAGGCGCATAGATGGATTGTAAATCAGCCACATTTGACTCAACTATTAAACAGAATAGAATATTTGATAACAAATACAGTAGCCTACAGAAGATTTCTTATTCAGGACACATTAACACCAAGGTCATTATACTTTTCTCTTGTAGGAGATATCGCAGATCCTGAGAGTCAACAAAGTCAAAGGTTTATTAAGAATATTGAGTCATTCTTACCGTTGTCTGAAGAATTAAAGTTTAATGAAGAGTTGATGAGTCATGAGCTTTTCGTACTGTATGATAAATTTACGAAATGTCCTAATATGGGCAATGCGGCGATGCTTATTGAGGAGATCATTGAAAAGTATATTGAAGAATATGATCTCATAATCAAAACATCTAAGAAGTATAATCGTAAGAAATTATTTAATAAGAAATTGGAGCTCTATATTTATATAGTTCTTGTTGACTATTATTTCAGAATTCAAAATAGCACCATTGAGAATCTAGCAGCAAAGCTACCGGAAATCAACACAATTTTTACGCCATTTAAATTCTATAACAAGGAGTTTATTCATTTTTTAACTGAATCGGTTATCGGAAATATATTCGGCTATAAGCTTATACTAGATGACAACAATCGTTTGAAGGTACATTTATTTAACTATTCCGGGATTGGTAGGTCACTGATTGAAGATTGGCCATATGCTAAAAAAGAAATTGGTAAAAAAGGACCAGCGGTAGTTTTGCTATCAGGAACAAGTTACGCACCTGCATCTGCTCATTTTCATATAGATGAAGAACCAACATTTCTTTTAAAATCAGAAAAGCAAGAAGGTATTATCAATCAATTCATAAACATTAAACATGATAAAAAGGGAGATGTTATAAGAATCTCAGGGGTTTCGGATAGAGTATTGAAACAAGAGAAATTGATTGAATTGACTAAAAATTTATTGAATGATTTTAAAGTTGAGATTAAGTATTGGCATGAACAAGGTGTTAATCGTAAAGTTTTAGTCGTAGTCAATAGCTATGAACAGTGCAGAATAATCGGGGATTACCTATTAGGGCGAGATATAACTTATAAGGTTTTAAGCAATAATGAAGATTTGAAAGATGATGAGTTTACTGCTTCACAAATAGAAGAAATCCCTTTGTTGGGGGATGTTGATGTGGTAGTTGCTCCCCTTTCTATAATCTCAAGGGGTTACAATATCGTTGACGATACTGGAAATTCTTATTTTGGATCAGCATTTTTTTTGATTAGACCTTATATATCTCCTGAAGATTTGACTTACAATTATCGAATCTTAAATTCAATTATTGCTCCTATGATTAAGGAATATCAAGCTAAAGGTTATAACATGACTGACACGCTGTCAAAAGTCAGGAAATTTGCCTATGAAATGCTGGACGAATTTAATGAAAAGAAATTTTGGAAACGTTTATCGGAAAAGCAAAGAGAAATTTTATCGTGGTACACCTATATACCGGTCAAGCAGGCAGTTGGAAGAATGCAACGAAATGGTTGCGACTGTCGTGTCTTTTATTGTGATGGTAGTTTTCTAAATAGCCAATCAGATAGCATATTAAATTCAAATGAAAGTATGCTCAAAGCATGGCAAGAAATCCTTGAAAATGCCGAAAGTGACATCGGGAAAATGCTGTACGGCAATTATTTGAATGGATTATATAATGCAATAAGTAATTATGAAAAAATCTTTGTTGAAGAGGATGATGAGGAGGAATTGTATTGAGTTATAAAAAGCAGAAACTTCAATTACATCAGTATGAAGTTAATAAGGATAATGTCATAGATAAAGAGTTGTTTGTTTATTCATGGCCAGATAAGCTGATTGATTATATGTTGAAATCGCCTAAGGATAAACAATTAAAGCATGCAGTACGAAATCTTTCAGGGATAATAACATTGGCAATAGATGATGTTGTATATACACGTAATAGTATTCGAAGAAATCAAGAGTGTTTGGAGGATAAATTTTGGGTATTTTCGCTATCTGAAATCAATATTGAAATCGTAAAGGCAATGATACAAGAATGGTTGATAGCGACTAAAATAAAAGATTTAACTATTAACGATCTTCATATTGAGTCACCGTTAAAAATTAATACGAGACAAATATTTGAAAAGCCATATAGAACTGATTTATATGGTCTAATTCCTCAATTATACAAAAATGAATTCTGCAAACATAGAATTGAAATGTCATCCTTGAATAATAGGTACTTAGATTTTTATCCGGTTATTGACAATGAAAGAGAGTCTGTTGCAATATCAAATACATTTGACTATGAGTTCAATAAAAAGACTGACGTGGAAAGATATTCTTTTGCAGTTACTTTTAGCTTGGTTAATAACAGAGAATACCCGGATAAACTATTTTTAAATGTATATACGGGGATAAAAGTTTGGACTTGTAGACCTTTGATCAATTTGGAGGATTCAGATAACTTTATTTCTGGAAAACAATCCAGTAGTGTATTTGTTTACAAAGAAAACGACTACTTGCATAACAAGAGAAAAAAGCTAATAGGTTTGATGTATACGAGAGACGATGACAGACATTATAAGTTTAGCGACATATCAGATTCAATATTAGCAAAGCTAATAAACTTAGATTTGAGAGATGCATTAATTAATCCCAATAATCATAATGATTTTTCTACAGCAGATGTAGAAGAGGTGATTTTACTTACCAATAACAAAGCCAATGAAAAAGTACAATATGGTGCCGGTTTAGATGAGAGAATGGACATATTTAAAGCATTTGGACGTTTGTTTCCAGATCTAAAACATAGAGAGTTAATTGGTATGGCACGTTTAAATGGGAATGCAGTCAATAAGAAAAGAAAAGCTCTTGAGAGTATTGAAGGATGGAATAGTCGGTTTGATGATTATGAATTCATAGATGCAAAAGGTGATAAATTGTTTTACGATAATCCCCCGGTTTTTATTCCTTATGAAGACAAAATATTTATTGAAATCTATACCAATAATAAACGACTGGTTGAAGCTTTCATTGAGTTTGCAGTAGGAATACTCAGGTTAAACATGCCACTTGATAAATATACTTATAGAAGTTGCGATGGATATGAGGTTGTATTTATTCCGAAAGATGCTTATATTGCCAGAGGGTTATCAAAAAAAGAGCAATCTAACCCGAGAATTAGAAAAGATGAAATAAAGAAGATTCTTGCCAGTGATAGATATAATTCGGAACATGTACTATCATTTATTGATATTGAGCCTTTTCATACACTGAAAAAAGAACTTAAAAAGCAGGACCCTAAAAAATATATCAGAAGTGCATTTAAGGATTGTGGCAGAGTAACGCAATTTATCAACGGTTTTGAGTCAGAAGAACAAGTTGATAAAATTCGATTGGTCAATGCAACTTATGATCTTTTTTCAGCAGCTGGTTTTATGGATCATGATTATTTTAATCACAGTTTTAATGATCAGATACTATTAGGGCTATCAACATGCAAGGGTTCAAGAGGACAATTTATTGTATTATCAAAAATTGAAAATGGACAACTATCATTTAAGATATGTGGACTTTCTGATGAAGACTGGCAACCGTTAAGGAAGCTACTTCCAAAGCTTCAGTGGTACACATTGAATAATATTGCGAAATTGAAAATCGACAGAAGTTTATTTCAACAATGGATAACTGATCAATTAAATGATTTGCCGGATAATTCTAAAGAACATCTTCTGTACTTTGATGCTTCCATGAGAAGTTATTATTGGCCTTTTGCTAAAAATGCAAATTTGGATGTTAACGATTTAAGGTTGGTTGCGCCAGAGAAGTTCAAGTTTATACGTATTAACACAACGAGTGAGGTTCCAGAATACAATATTTTCGAAAATGAAAATGATGTAGTCGGCATAAATAGGCGTCAAGGTTTATTTTCAAATGACTATAAAGTCTTTTATAGTGTGGGAGCAAAACCAGATACTATCAGAGTAAAAAATGATGCAACTAAATTGGATTCTCCAACCAAAATGATTGCTAAGCAGCGTATCGTTGAATTTGTTATTTTAAATGATGACTTGGAAGAAAACTTGTTGTTGGCAAATAGAACACATGCGCTAAGAAAATTGAATCTGACATTTGATGCTTCAACAAAATATCCATTACCACTATTTATAAATGATAGATTCGGTGAATATTTGGATTTATATTGATCAACAAAGGGGAGGTGAAGTAAGTGAAATTCGGAATAAGAACACCGAGCTTGAAAAAAAGAATATCTGCAAGAACAAGCATAAAAAGGCAGATTGTACATAGAGCAGGTCTGAAAATGCCACGAGGATATGGATGGGTTAGAAATCCAAAGAAATATGCCTACAACAAGGTGTATAATCGAACATCATTTGATATTTTTAAGCTTCTGAAAAAACTGTTTAAATAGATTGGAGGGATAAAAGATGCGACTTTTTTTAGGGAAGTTTAGTAATAAACATCCGGAACAAATTGAAAAGAAATTTTATTCTGCCGGTGATGAAGGCAGTAGCTATTATGGCGAAGTTAAACCTGAGGATTATGTTTTTGCCGCTTATGAAGGCAAAATTATAGCTTTATGGAAAGCCAAAGAATATACCAAATTAAAGAATACAGTAAACCCCAAGGATGATGGGGTATTGCTTTTTGATGAAGTGAAGAAGTATGACGATGTTAGTGTAACGTAAGCGGTCAATAATCCCATGGATTTAAAATATTTCGGGACCATGAGATAATATTCTCTATAAAATACTTTTAATGTTAACAAAGTAGCTTTACTAACATTAAAAGCTTAAGGAGATGATTATACATGGCAACTATGAAAGCATCCCGTCATGAGATACTAAAGGAAAAATGGCGGCAGATAATTAAGAGATACAATGAGAGTGGACTGCCAGTTAAGAAGTGGTGTGAAGAAAATCAAGTTTCAGCAACCCAATACTATTACTGGTTAAGGGTAATCCGAGAGGAATCTCTAATAAAAGCAGGAACGTTAGCTGTAACAGGGAAAGCCGAGTTTGCAGAGATTAAACCCCGTAGGGAGGAATCTCAACCTAATCACCAAGGAACAAGTGCAGTACTTCGATCAAATGGGAGTGAAATTGAAATTCTAAATGGTGCGGATCCAAATACAATAGAAGCCATACTTAGAATTCTTGGAAGATCATGAAGATAAAATTTCCTGACAATATCCGTATATACATAGCCTGTGGACATACGGACATGAGAAAACAAATTGACGGTCTTGCTGCAATTGTATCTGGGAATTTCAAGCTAAATCCATTTGAAAGTGCACTATTTCTATTCTGTGGACGAAGAAGGGATAGGATGAAAGCATTATTTTGGGAAGGAGATGGATTTCTTCTACTTTACAAGCGACTGGAAAATGGAGCTTTTCAGTGGCCTAAAACTTCTGAAGATGTTAGAGAAATCACCTATCAGCAATATAGATGGCTTATAGAAGGGCTAGCCATAGACCAGAAAAAAGTCATTCATAAAGTAGATAATAAAAGAGTGTTATGACCTGGGAAAAACGTTGAAATTTCAGCGAATTGCCCAGTTTTTTTTAGTGCTTTTTCTAGTATATCATGGTATAATATTTGTAGTGAGAGACTATCAGAAAAGGGCTGAAAATCAATGGATCTAAACACATCAGATACTTCTGTTTTAATAGAAGTAATCAAAGAACAAAACCTAACAATTGCATCCCTTAGAGAGACAATCGAGCAGATGAATACTGACTCGAAAATTCTGCGTGAGCAGATTGACTATCTAACAAAAAAGTTATTTGGGAGAAAAAGTGAAAAAACAGCAGTAGTATCAGGTCAAATTGCTATGGAAGAAGTAGCATTTGGTCAGTTCGATGAAGCAGAAGTAGAAGCAAATCTAGAAGAAGTTGAACCCGTAATTACAAAGAAACGAACTAGAAAAGGATATTCCAGAGAAAAAGCCCTGATTCACCTTCCAGAAGAAGATAAAGTATATACCTTATCTGAAGAAGATAAGGTTTGTTCAGTTGATGGAGATAAATTACACTTTGCAGGGAAGAAATATATGCGTAGTGAGATTGAATATATCCCTGCAACAATGAAACTTGTACATATCTATGAAGAAAATTGGGAGTGTAGAACCTGCCGTAAGGAAGGAAAGCCCTACCTTAAACAAGCAAAGATGGATTCACCAATTTTACAACATTCCATGGCTTCGCCATCTAGCGTTGCTTGGACAATGTATCAAAAGTATGTGAACCACGTTCCTTTATATCGTCAGGAAAAGGACTGGAAAAACCTTGGGATGGAAATCAAAAGAAGTACTCTATCTAATTGGATCCTAAAAACATCGGATGAATGGCTAAGCAAAGTTGTCTCAAGACTTCATGAAAAATTACTTGAAGATAATTACCTGCATGCTGATGAGTTATGTAGTTCTAAACATAACTCGTCTTATGCTGAGTCATATATTATGTAGAGTCAGCTTAAATGGTAAAAGATATTAGCTACTTTAAAGCACTAAGTTATTTTGTAGCTATTATTAACTCTACATAACATTTTGATGCTATTCTTTAAAAAGGAGGTGCATCAAAATGCAAAAAATAAAAAACGAAAAGCTTCTTCTAAAGTATGATGTCTATTCAGACATCTTAGAAGATTATCTGAGATTGAATGAATTTAAAAAGCTGTCATCCTTGACGATTTCATCAAAGAGACTAACCATCACATCTTTGATGAATTATCTTGGTGACAATGGTGTCATGAATTTTAGCAACTGTAGGCAAAAGGATGTAACAGGATATTTGATTTCATTATCTCATTTAGCATCCTCAACTATTAGTGGACGTACATTTATGCTACGCCACTTTTTTAATTACCTAAACAAAGAAAAGATTACTTTGTATTCAGGTGATGAGCTGTTTCCAGTGATATTTACTAATAAAAGAGAGCGAATTCTATCATTTTACTCTTTCGATGAAATCAAAAGGTTGATTAGTACCATAGACAGAACTACAATGTATGGTAAACGCGATTTTGCTGCCGTCTTACTTGTTGCAGAACTTGGTATTCGTTCTGGAGATATTATTAGGCTAAAGTTCTCCGATATACATTGGGAACGTAACACCATTGAATTCATACAGTACAAAACAAAACTCTTTAATCAGCTTCCCTTGTTAGAAAACATTAAATATGCTCTAATTGATTATCTTAAAAATAGTCGCCCTAAGAGTGATTCTGATTATATTTTTTTAGGCATAAGAAATGGGGTAATGCCAATAAGCAATACTTGTATGCATCAAATTGTTTCCAAATACTTTGAAAAAGCTGGTATTGATATATCAATGCGTAAACATGGTCCTCATGCCATGAGACATTCTCTAGCAAGTAGCCTACTACACAATAATACTCCTATGCATGTAATCAAAGAGGTGCTGGGACATTCAAATATTAATACAACCAAGATGTATTTAAACATTGACATTGACACTATGAGAGCAGTAGCTTTGGAGGTGCCATATGAAGAAAGTTGATATATTTGAATTCCCGAAAATCTATCGTGATATTGCAATGGATTATGTTGATTATAAGCATTCACTTGGGTTCAAGTATTCAGTTACAGAGCAAAAAAAGGTTAACAGAATGCTAAAGTATATTTATTCCAACTCAAAATCAGAACCTTTACTTGCTTTAACACCTGAATTAGTAACTAAGTATGCTACCAAAAGGGGAAACGAAAGTAGCAGGACTCTTCATGGGAGACAATCACATATCAGACAGTTTGCTATCTTCTTAAATCTAAGAGGTATACCTGCATATATCTATCCAAAGGATTTAGTAAAAACTACCGAAAATTTTGCACCTTACATATTTACTAAAAATGAGATTGAAAGTATTTTACGAGTAGCTGATTCAATAAAACCTAATAAAAACAAGTTTATTAATACGCCTCATATATATCCGGCAGTATTTCGTATATTGTACGGATGTGGATTAAGAGTAAGTGAAGCTCTTTCACTTAAATGTGAAGATGTAGATTTAGACAACGGAATTCTTGTCATAATGAATGGGAAGAATAACATTTCTCGTCTTGTCCCAACATCTGAATCTTTAAGACAGTATCTAGTAATGTATAACTCAAAAGTAGAAAGAGAAGATAATCCATATTTTTTTCCAGCTCGTCATAAGGAGATGTACTCTCCTCTAACAATCAGAAATCAGTTTCATAAGTTAGAGGAACAGGCTGGGATATCACGTCTTAGCAATGGCAGGTATCCTCGTGTGCATGACCTTAGACATACATTTAGTGTGCATGCTCTTGAACAAATGATTAAAAATGGTCAAGATCCCTACTGTTCTTTACCAATACTTACTACATATCTTGGTCATAAGGGTGTTGAGTCAACTGAGAAATATCTTCGTTTAACAAAGCAATACTTCATTGACATCCTTCAGTGTAGTGCCGAAAATGCTGAAAAGATATTTCCGGAGGTATAATCATGTACAAGAAGGATATATCCTATTACATAACAAGTTTTTTTACCAACTACCTTGATAAGGAAGCAGGTTTATCTATAAATACAATTAAGTCTTATAGAGATGCCTTTATACTATTTTTTAAGTATATTGAGGAGAAAAATATTTGCAAACTTAATAGATTAAAACTGGAGATATTAACTACAGATAACATTGATGGTTTTTTGAACTGGCTTGAAGAATCAAGAGGATGTAGTGTTAGTTCTAGAAACCAAAGGCTTGCAGCTTTAAAAGCATTCTGTAATTACGTAATTCGTAAAAATCCAGAAAAAAGCAGCATATGTCAGCCTGTATTAAACATAAGGACAAAGAAAGCTCCGCAAAAATCAGTTGAGTATCTTACTTCAGATTCAATTTCTTATCTTTTAAAAATGCCTGACAAGCGTACAGAACAAGGCATACGTGATTTAGCAATGCTATCGCTTATGTATGAATCTGGATGCCGGGTTCAAGAGTTAATTGATTTAAAGGTAGGAGAAATTTCATTTAGAACTCCTAATACAGTTACCCTTACGGGTAAAGGAAATAAGGCAAGAGTAATTCCTATAAGTTGCCATGTGGCTGATATTATTATGAATTATCTTAAGAGATCTCACAGATACGATATTGAGCACTGTGTATTTGTCAACAGATATGATAAACCATTGACGAGGTCAGGTGTAAGCTATGTGCTTAAGAAATATGCTCAAATGGCACGCACAACCAAACCAGAATTATATAACTCAAAGCTTTATCCACATATACTTAGACATTCTAAGGCAATGCATATGCTTGAAAATGGAGTAAACCTCATATACATAAGAGATTTCCTTGGACATTCATCTGTTACCACAACAGAAATTTATGCTAAGTGTAATCCAGAACTCAAAAGAAAGTATATTGAGCAAACAAGTAAATTAATTACTGGATCCATAGAAGAATACAGTAAGACCGAAAAAGAAACTCTACTCTCATGGCTTCGCAATAACATCTAAATATTATGTTGAGTAGTTATACCACGGATTAGTGTAAAACAAGGTGTAGCTACTCATAACTCTACATAATATATGACTCAGCATAAGATGAGACGCCAATTCAAGTAATGAATGAAGATGGCAAGAAAAATACCACTAAATCCTATATGTGGGTATATACAACCAGTAGCCATAGCGATAAACAGATACGGATCTTTGAATACCGCACTGGTCGTGCAGGTGCAAATGCAGCTGATTTCCTTGAGGGATACAAGGGGTACCTACATACTGATGCCTACAAAGGTTATGGGAAGGTAAAAGACATAACAAGGTGTCTTTGTTGGAGTCATGCCAGAAGATACTTTACAGATGCCCTGCCTAAAGACCTAAAAAGTGCAGAAGCCACTCTACCAATGGAAGGACTTACATACTGCAATGAGCTGTTTGAAATTGAAAAGAAACTAAAAGACCTGTCTCCTGAAGAGCGTAAAGAACAACGCCTTAAACTAGAAAAACCAGTGTTGAAGGCTTTTTGGTCATGGGTTGATTTAAATATTAATAAAGTGCTAAGCAAGTCAAAGATTGGACAGGCTTTACAATATGTAAAAAATCAACAATCTGGATTAATGGCATATTTAGAAGATGGTAATTGTGAGATATCAAATAATCTTGCTGAAAACAGCATACGCCCATTTACAGTAGGAAGAAAAAACTGGTTATTTGCAGGAAGTCCCAAAGGGGCAACAGCTAGTGCAACTGTCTACAGTCTAGTAGAAACAGCAAAAGCTAATGGCTTAAATCCCTATAAGTATCTGCAGCTTCTACTTACTATTCTTCCTAAACTACCACTTCAAAAAGATATGGCCTTACTTGATACTCTACTGCCATGGGATCCAAAAGTTAAAAAAGTATGTGCAACTAAATAATTAAGATAAGATTAGGAGACCAAAAAAAATGGTCGCCTATCATTATACACATGCGATTATTGAGCGCTTACAGTGTAACCAATGATTTTACAAGATATAAGTATTTTATTCACGATCTGAATCTAGTCAATAAAGTAACAAAGAGTGTTAAAGGGCTAGGGTTTATTCCGATAAAAACAATGGATGATTGTCCACCAAATCCCGAAGACATTGACTTCAAATCCAGTGGTGTCAATATATATATTGCTTTGGAGGATGCCAGTGTTAATTATAAAGAAGGGGATATTAGAGTAACGATTGATAATCTTGAACAGATGAAGATTACTAGCATTGATCGTTTTGAGAAAGGCAAGTTTATAGTATATGAAGCATTCAATAAGCTTTATGAAGAAAGAAACGCTGATGACGGAAAATATACAATTAGAGAGCTGAGCGACTATGCCTTAGAAGATCAAGCTTCTCAGAAACGTAAGTTTTTAATTACACTGATTGAAGAGCTTGAAAGTAATGGCTATTACAAAGTTTCAAGTGCAATTCGGTTATATGATAATCTTCTGGTTGGTAGAAAACGGTCAGCAAGGGTGGGAGCGGGAAATTGTGACATAAAACCGAATAATTCCGCCCACGATGAAGAAGTTTTTGAAGATGATAATGAACAATATCAAATGTTTGCGGGACTCCTTAATTTTAATCCCAATCTCATTTTATACGGACCACCGGGGACTGGTAAAACATACGCAACCAGAAAGATTATAGACCATTTTGAAAATAAGTATTTTAAGACAGGTGGAAGCTATAAGGTAGCGGAAGCAGAAAATAGAGTCAAGACCATTACTTTTCATCAATCATATTCCTATGAGGAATTCATTGAAGGTATCAGACCGGTTCTGAATGATGATGATTCAGGAAAAGTGGGTTACAAGTTAGAAAATGGTCTGTTTAAGGAATTGTGCATAAATGCAGAGAAAGAGTTGATAAAAAGACAGAATAATTCCGAGTATGTGGATATGATTCATTCTGAAAGCAATATATGGAAAGTATCATTAGGAGAAAGAAAATCAGACGATGTTTTTAACGAATGTATTAAAAGCGGTGATATTGCAATTAACTGGTTGGATCAACTTGATCTTAGTAATATGACTTATGATGATATTTTAGCTGAACTTGGAGATGAAAGCGATTTTGGCAATAAGCCGACTCAAAATGCAAATTCGGTAAATTCTTTCGTAAATGATATGACGGTTGGTGATATTGTTCTTGTTTATGACAGTCAGCAGACCATCCGAATGATTGGTGTAATTAAAGCCGACTATAGATATGATACGAAATACAGTTATAAGCACAGAAGGAGCGTTGAATGGTTCACGGAGCTTAGTTATCCCATAAACATTCATAAGTACAACGGGTTTAAGAACTTGACCTTGAAAACAATATATGAGTTATCACGTATTAGTGTTTCCGATGTTATTGAAATGGTTACTCAAAACAGTTTGGTGAAACAAAGTCATGAGGACAAACGAGAAATTAAGCCTTACTACATGATTATTGATGAAATCAACAGAGGTAATATTGCCAAAATCTTCGGTGAATTAATTACGCTCGTTGAACAAGACAAAAGAGGGAAGCTAAAGAGCTTACTGCCTTACTCAAAAAAAGAATTCTCTGTACCAAGCAACTTGTTTATTATAGGTACAATGAACACAGCAGATAGGTCAATAGCAGCAATAGATACGGCATTAAGAAGACGTTTTACATTCGTTGAAATTGAACCGGATTCAGGAGTTCTGGCACAATATGATAATCCAATTATCAATGATACCGTTGATTTGACGAAGTTATTAGATGCCATCAATGAAAAAGTCATGGATAAATATGATCGTGACCATAGAATTGGACATGCCTATTTTATGGGAATTGAATCATTAAGCAATTTATATCAAACATGGTATTACAAGATTCTGCCATTGCTTGGGGAATATTTCTATAATGATACTGAAACCCTTAAGTCAATTGTAGGTAAGAGTTTTTATGACCAATATGGTAATGTTAAATACCTTTCGCTGCATAAAAAGGATAATGGACTTTCTGAATTTGAAGAGAAAATCATCGATATTTATAGGGTGAAAGATAATGGATGAAACAAAAATTATTCGAATATTTGAAGATCGACAAACAAAGGTTAATCTGACGGAGCAGAATATTAAAGACATTTTGCTTATGAAGAATGTTATTGGTGAAAACAATGTCGTTCTTCAGGCAGATGGTAAGTTGTTGGTTAGACATCATGTAGGATTTATTCAAATGAATAAGACCAGGTTATTGATATATCCTAAAATATCAAAACGAATGACCGATAAGGATGGATTTAAAAAATCTTTTAATGTACTAATAAGATTACTTTCTTATTCAGGTTTTGAAGGTGTAAAAAATATACCAACACCACAAAGCATGGATAAGCATAATAGTGATTTGCTAGAATTATTTATTGGCTTGTTTGTAGACGAATTATTGTTACAGTTCAAAAGAGATATTAACCGTGGGTATAATCATCAATTAGAAAATCAGACGTTCATTAAAGGTAAAGTAGATTTTGTAGAAACTGTAAAGAAAAACAGCTTTAAAAAGCACCTTCATTATGTTAGGTATGACCAGTTCAGTGAAAATATATTGCTGAATAGAGTTTTTAAATCAGTTATTCAAAACTTGATATCAAGAACCAATTCAAAGCGTAATAAAATCAAGCTAAAACAATCACTGCTTTGGCTTGAAGATGTAGAAGAGATGGCTCTTGGTAATGATATTTGGAAAAATGTAAAATTCACTAGGCATAATTCTAAGTATGCACCTGCTTTTAATATGGCCAAGTTGTTTTATTATAATTCAAGCCCTAACCTAAATGTCGGAGATGAATATACCTTTAGTTTTTTAGTGCCGGTGAATCAGTTGTTTGAATTGTATTTATACAAAGTGCTAAAGGAACATTTGGTTGAAGATTTTGATGTTAAGTATCAAAGTCCAATCAAGTATTTAGCGCAAAGCGAGGATAAAAATTATTTACAGCTAAGACCGGATATTGCTTTTGTCAGTGATAGTCAGGTGAAATATGTTGTTGATGCTAAATACAAAGAGGTGCTTTACGAGGGAAAAGAACTAAGTGTCTCTCAGGCTGATATCTATCAGATGCTTGCTTATAGTGTTAGGTATGCGTGTGATAATATAGCTCTGATATATCCCAAATTATTGACAGATGAGCAATGTGAATTACTGATTCAAGAATTTAAAATAGAAAACTATGAGCGAGTTGTGTCAATAAAGCTTATACAGGTTGATTTGGAAATTGAGGCAAGTCAGTTGGCCAGAGATTTGGCAAATACTTTAGGCTATTGTAATGAAGGATATGAAAAACCTATAGAAATTAGTTAAATAGATCGGTGGTGATGATATATGGAAAAGAAAAGTCGCTTTGAAGGATGCCTTATTGGCGGGGCTGTTGGAGATGCTTTAGGCTGGCCTGTCGAATTCCTTAAACTTGATGAAATAAAGAAAAGGTTTGGTGATAAAGGGATTATTGAGATTACCCAGTCAGATTGTGGCAAGGCAGAAATCACAGATGACACTCAAATGACGATGTTTACTGCGGAAGGTATTCTTCGTGCAGAATCAAGATTAAGAAATAAAGGAATCTGTCATGCGCCTACAGTTATCTATTTTGCATACCAGCGTTGGTTAACAACACAAGGATATCCGAAGAAAGAGTCTTTGGACTGGATCTATGATGGGTGGTTAATGAATACAAATGAGCTGTACGCGAGGAGAGCACCAGGAAATTCATGTATCACTGCTCTTTTAAGCGATGATAAAGGAACTCTGCAAAATCCAATCAATAACAGCAAAGGCTGTGGTGCTGTTATGCGATCAGCACCGTTTGGATTATTTCTGGAAAAGAATAGTGCCTATGAGATTGCAAAGGAATCAGCAGCACTAACACATGGGCATCCAACCGGTTATGTAACGGCTGGAGCATTAGCCTATATTATTGCTGAGATAGTTGGTGGAACAGGATTACGAGAATCTATATTTAATACGATTGAAAAACTGAGTTCAGAAAATAGCGGTATGGAATGCACTAAAAAACTTAATCAGGCTTTAGATTTATCTGGAACTGATATACCGGATTATAAAGCTATCTCAGAAATCGGAGAAGGTTGGATTGCTGAAGAAGCATTAGGTATTAGTGTATTTTGTGCTTTAAGATATGAAACTGATTTTAGAAAAGCGCTTATAGCTTCAGTAAACCATGATGGAGATAGCGATAGCACAGGTTCAATAACTGGAAACATCCTTGGTGCATTACTTGGCATTCAAAATCTCCCGCAAGAATGGCTTAAATCAGTTGAGCTTTTTGAAGAAATTATTGAATTGGCGAACGACTTATTGTTAGGATATCAAGACAATGATAGCTGGTGGAAAAAGTATCCTGGGTATTGATAAATCCAGAGCATTATTGATATTTTTGTTCAAGTAAATTCATTTATTCATCCAACCAAGAGAGGAGTGAAGCATAAGTTGATTTCAGAGAAGATTGTGATTGATAAGTTAGAAGAAAATGAAATTGATGCTTTTGAAGTGGATGCTTTAGATTCTCAACTAGAAACACTAATTGCACTTAAGAATAGTAATGTTAAAGAATTTCTCCGGTTCATTAAATCCCATGATATTACAACCGTGTTTTACAACAAGGCATTTTATGATCCTGATATCTTTAAAATAACGGATGAAGAGATTAGCAGATTAGATGATGACTTACTTGAAGTACTGACAGATGAAATAGATAATTACAACACTCAAATAGATGCTATTGATTTTTCTAGACCTATTCAAATAATTTACTTTGCATTATACCAAGGGCAAAAAGTTGGCTTTTTTGAAAGTGATTATTGGCATTTTGATGAAGGCTTGTTACTGGGAAAAGAAAAATATTTAGAATTGATCGATTCATATGAAAGTGTCATTGATGACGTGCTTGAAAGACGCAAAGAAACTGAAGAAAAGCTGAGATCAGATTTGGAGACCTTAATATCTGAGGATGAGCAGTTTTTGTTATGCACAAACCAAAGACTTCGATTAAGTTATATCCAGCAACTGTTAAATAAAAAGGATATGGGGCAATATCGGGAATTATTTACACACGGTTCAGAGTTCATTAATCCTCGTACAGCCCAAAACTATATTGATTTAGTATGGAAGAAGTTGAAAGTTTCAAAATAGTTGTTAATTAGAACTTTGCAAAGGGGGAAGGGGAATGGCAATCAACTATAAAAAATGTCCCAATTGTGGTTCGACTAATGTTCTTGGTATTTTATATGGAATGCCAGCACATGAAGCCTTTATAAAGGCTGAAGCAGGTGAAATAAAGCTGGGAGGTTGCTGTATAACGGATAGTGATCCTGAGTATTATTGTAAAGATTGTGAACATGAGTGGGATAAACAACAGGCAATTGATTATGCATATAACCAAATGGAATCGCTTATAACTTCAGTTGGTGGATATTTTGGCGGTTATTATGAAGTAGAAATCAATTTGAAAAGTAGAGAATTGACATGGAAGCATTTTGGCGGGGGAAATGAAGAATCTTATAGAAAAGTATTTCGGAATACAACTGCTGATAAGCTGATTGAAGACCTTAAACTTATTGATTTATTGAATTGGAAGTCTGAATATGTAGATCCACATATTCTTGATGGAACCCAATGGAGTATTGAAATCGTGAGAAAAGGACGAAATATTAAGAAGCATGGAAGTAATATGTATCCCGATGGGTGGGAACGCTTTTGTGAAATTATTCGAAAGGTTTCCGGGAAGAAGTTTGAATGATAAGGGGATTATGTAATGAATGTAGAATTATTATTATAGGAATTATCATCAGTATCGAAGAAATATGAATTGATTAACCAAAAAACTGGAGGTTATTTTAATATATTCGAAATAGCTAATATTTGGTCAGATGAAGTTACTATCTGTAGGGTATTACACGAAATTCTTTCGCCTGAAGGTACTCATTTTCAGGGGTGCAAATATTTAAAAACATTTATTAAAGATGTTCTTAGAATTGAAATACCAGAAACAGAGTTGGGAACTGCAAAGGTATTCCGTGAATACAGAATAGACAATAATAGGCGTATTGATTTAGCTATTCAAACAATAAATTATTTTATCCCTATAGAGGTTAAAATATTTGCGGGTGAACAAGTAAACCAATGCTTTGACTATTCAAAAGTTGCTAAGAATTCTACTGTTTATTATCTGACTAGATTTGGAGAATATCCAAGTGAGTATAGTGCAAATGGGTTGACTAAGTCTGAGGACGGCTACTTAGAAATCTCTTGTATTTCTTTTTCAGAGGATATTTTAAATTGGCTTGAAAGCTGCGTCTCTCAAACAGAGACGATCAAAATAGCTCCAATCCGTGAAGTGTTATTACAATTTATGATGATTATTCGTAAATTTACGAATCAGATGGAGGATGAAAAAGAAATGGAAATATTAGATATGCTTATGAAAACACCTGAAAATATGAAGAGTGCCATAGCTATTCAAAATTGTGTTGACCAGGCTAGACTGAGTCTGATGAAGAAAATGTTTGCTAAGATCGAAGAGAAAATCGGTAGAACTAAGCTGGAAAATGAATATGATTACGCCTTTAACGAATATAAGAAGTGCAATGATTTCTATAAATATAAGTATTCAACCTATCCCGGAATTAGCTATGAGTATAAATCAAAAGTAAAACCTAATGTAGACATTTGGGTTCGTATTGAAATTGATAATCATATATTTGTAGGCTACTGTTGTCCAGTAGACGGAAATTCTGGAAAGAAAGTATTAACAGAAGATGAAATTGAAAAAATTCTAGGTGTTGAACCGTATATTGATAATTGGTGGACTTATTGGGAATATGCGCCAGAAGATAATGATGCGCTTAGCCCAGATTTTAAAGGGGCGAATGATCCTTATTTACAGCTTTTTGATGAAAGAGATTTAGAACAGTTTACTACTAAGTGTGCTGACAAAGTAATTGAATTATTAGATAGATAATAAATTCGAAAAATCTTTAAGGAGGGGTGCTAATGCTAGAAAAAGCAATACTTATAGCGATTAAAGCCCATTATGGGCAACTAGACAAGGGTGGACAACCCTATATATTACATCCGTTAAGAGTTATGCAAAGCTGTAATTCAGATTTAGAAAAGATATGTGCTGTCTTACATTATGTTATTGAAGATACGAATATATCATTAAATGAGTTGAGAGAAGAAGGCTTTTCAGAGGAAGTTTTGGTAATTTTAGATTTATTGACGAAAAAAGAGCAAGAAGATTACAGTACATTTATTGATAGGATAAGTAAAAATGAAACAGCATGTCGAGTCAAAATTGCTGATTTGCAGGATAACATGAATCTTTCGCGTATTAAAAGTCCAAGCATAGAAGATAAAAAACGAGTAGAAAAATACATGGATGCATTCGAAAAATTACATGGGGTTCTATATCCTGAAAAGGATAATATTGAAGACTACTATGAAATTGAGATTAATGGTTGTGTTACACTTCCTAAAATTGTAACTGAAGATCAATTCTATGAAAAATTCATTGGGTTTATTGAAACAAATCACTGGTATTTTGGTGGTGGAATTAACATAGTTGAGGAGGACGAATAAATGGGTACATTCACAGCACAAATTTTAATAGGACACGATCATCGATATGGTGGTGGTATAATCCCGAGTCATGCAGTATACTTGTCTGAAAATAGCAGGCCGGCCTGGATATTAAAGAATCTGGATTTATTTGAAGAAGGGAATGAATCCGAATTTATTAGATGGATTCCAACTGTTAATAATATGTTAGATGATGTCATGTTGTTAATAGGTGTCCATGTGATTAAAGATGAAGCTGTTATTAAAGCGGCAAGAGAATTTTGTAAGGTTGATAATTTGAATGATCTTGAGTTATATGAAGCCTTTACCCCGAAGGATTTACAAACACTTTATGAGCTTGTTAGAACTACAAGAATTGAGTATAGCATTGCTTTAACTGTATTTAATGAGTCTCACATTATCAATCAATATAAGACACTAGATCAGTACGAATGTAGAGCAAATGTATTTACATTTTTCTCTCTTTTCAGGTGAAAATTGTTCAAAATAATCACCCAATTGCTCCTCAATACCTTTAATCATGTCTTACTAGTCCCCTTTATAATAATATATAAAAGAATATTATACATTCAGTACTTTTTATTTTTAAATTGTATTCCTTTATCTATTGCAGACTGTACTACTGCGTGGCAACACTTACCTGAAGGATTCTTGAGTTCACACTGTCCATTTTTCATGGCACCTGTTAATCTTACAATGTCTTTCATATTTTCAGTATTGTCCTTTACTACGGCATCTATAACCTGTTCTTCTGTTACCTCATTACAATAGCATACATATTTAGGGTCTGCATCTTTTTTAAACCATATAGGTACTTTGACATCTGCTTTTTTAAACACGCTATCTGAGCTTGAATTATAATAAACTACATCACATTCTTCACTTATACATAAATAATAATCATAATCTCCAATTTGTTCTAATAATTCGTCAAGCACCATATGTCTAACTGTAATATTTTTTACTTTGTCTCCTGTTTGTTTGCATATAGGACATGAATCATTTTTTTCTACCACACTGGTAGATTCTAATTGACTTCCTCAGCAGGATTTATTATTAATAATTTGATTGTCCATTACTTAGTCCTCCTTTTTACTTCTTATTATTTACTCTGCACAACAGCTAAGCTTTGTCATATCCTTATTAAAGGATTGAGCTGCAAGCTTTATAGCTTCAGACATTGTTGGGTATACGTGTATTGTATTTGAAATGTCATCAATTGTAAGGTCATGTTGGATTGCTAAAGTGGCTTCATGTATTATGTCAGCTGCTAATTCTCCTATAGAATGAACTGCTAAAATCTTTTTAGAATTTTTATCAATAATCATTTTTACAAATCCTTTAGTATCTCTTATTGCAGCAGCCTTTGGAACCATTTCCATATCTAATGTTCTAGTATCTATTTCAAATCCTAGTTTTCTTGCTTCATCTTCTTTCAATCCTACAGATGCCACTTGTGGGCTAGTAAATATAGCATGGGGAACAGCTTTGTAATTTGGTGTTCTTATGTTTCCTTGAATAGCATTTTCTCCAGCAATTGAGCCTTCATGGGCATCTACTGTAACAAGCATATAATTACCGATAACATCACCAGCAGCATAAATATCCGGGTTTGATGTCTGTAAAAATTCATTTACTTTTATGAAGCCTTTCTCGTCTACATTTATTCTAGCCTTTTCTAGTGCCATAGTATCGGAATTTGGAATTCTACCTGTTGCTACTAACAATTCATCCCCTTCAAAAGTATGTTCATTTCCATCCTTTATAACAGTTACATACTTTTTATTATTTTCTTCATAAACAGATTTAAAAGATAATTCTTTTATTATCTCAATATTTTCATTTAACAATATTTTTTCAAGTGCTTCTGAGATTTCAGATTCTTCATTTTTAACTATCCTGCTGCTCCTTTGAAGCATAGTGACTTTGGAGCCAAATCTGGCAAACATCTGAGCAAATTCAACAGCTATCCAACCTCCACCTACAATAACTAAAGTTTCAGGTAGTTTTTCTAGCTCCATAATTTCAATATTAGTTAGGTAATTTACATCTGCTAATCCTGGAATCTGAGCAATTGATGCTCTTGAACCTGTAGTAATTATGTATTTTGTAGCTTTATATTGCTGCCTATTTATTTTAATAGTATCTTTGTTAATAAATTCTGCCTTCCCTTGAATCATAGTAATATTTCTGTCTTTTTCATAAATATCTATATATTTTGTTTTTCTTAACTCAGTTATTAAACTATTTTTTTGTTTGATTACTTCTTTGAAATCTAGTGGTTCCTGTTTTAAATTTATGCCACCAAATGGATTGTACTTACCGTAATTATATAATTCTGCTGCTTTAAGCAAATTTTTGGTAGGTACACAGCCTACATTTAAGCAAGTTCCTCCAATAACACCTTTTTCAATTATGGCTACTTTTTTGTTTAATTGAGATGCTTTAATAGCTGCTGCAAAACCTGCTGAGCCACCGCCAATCACAATCAAATCAAACTGCTTAACATTTTCTGTTGAACAACAGTTATTCATTTTAATCCTCCTCATCTAGTCTGCTTTTCTCATTATTAAGTATTTCACAGGTGCATATATTGCATGTATTTCCTTCTGATATATTTTGTCCGAGTCTAATTAGTGCTATTATTCTTTCATCGGCAATAGAGTAATATATATTTTTACCATCTTTAGTGGACTTTACATAATTACACCATTTTAAACATTTTAGTTGCATGGATATAAGGCTTTGAGAATATCCAGTGTCTTCTACTAATTCCCCTACATTTTTCTCACCATCAATTAGTGAAAGAATAATTTTATATCTAGTTGGATTAGACAATCCATGAAAAAATTTGGTATATACTTCAATTTGCTCATCTTTAAATTGCATATGTTTTCTCCTTTCCAAAAGCTAAAGATATTATAAATGATAATATTTTAATATTTAAGCTAATGAATTATCGAGGGATTCTCTTTTTATTATAAAAGTAGATTGCAACACAAATAGTAATTATTAATAAACTCATTAACTGAGCAATTCGAATTGGTCCAAGCATTAAGCTATCAGTTCTCATTCCTTCTATAAAAAATCTTCCTAGAGAATACAGTATTCCATATAGTAGTAATATCTCTCCATCAAATTTCTTTTTATTTTTATACATTATAAGAAATATAAAAACTAAGAAGTTCCATATAGATTCATATAAAAAGGTAGGGTGATAATATTGTCCCTGTATATACATATTATTTTTTATGAATTCAGGAAAAATACTTATAAACTGTTGTGATACAGGACCACCATGTGCTTCTTGATTAAAGAAATTTCCCCATCTACCTATAGACTGTCCGAGAATAAGGCTAGGAGCAAAGATATCTCCAAGTTTGAAGAACTTTAATTTTTTCATTTTTACATAGATAAATCCAGCGATTAGTCCTGCAATCACTCCACCATGGATTGCCAGACCTCCTTGTCGTATATTTAGTATTGAGATAATATCGTTTTTATAAGATTGCCATTCAAAAATGACATAGTATAATCTAGCACCAACAATTGCACTTGGAATTACTAGTAAAATAATATTTAATATATCATCTTCAGATATATTTTTCTTTCTAGCTTCTCTTAAAGCCAATATTGTTCCTATAACCATGGCAAAGGATATAATAATTCCATACCAAAGTATTTCTAATCCAAATATTTCAAATGCTACTCGATTCATAGTATTCCTCCTCGTTTATCTGTTACTTTATCTTTGTATTCCATACCCATATTCTGAAAGAGCTTTCTCCATCTTATCTAAATTCACTTTAGCTGGGTCATAGGTAATAATTGTATCACCGTCTTGCTTTACCGAAACTTCCTTGACACCATCTAACCTAGATAGTGCTGCTTGAGCAGTTGTCGCACAACTAGCTCAACTAAATCCAGTAATTAAAAATCTTTTTTCTACATAGTTAGAATCAAGTGTGTTATTTTTAGTTATTCTTATTTCGCTATTATTTTTTTCACTTAATATGGCTGTATTATTATTTCTAGAATTACATCCGGCAAATAATAGCACAATCATTACCATTAAAATTACTAAAAAACTAAAACGCCTAGACACCGACACTCCTCCTTATAGCTTAGATGCATATTATTATAATTTAATTTGAAAAGAAAGATGAATATAGAATCAATCCTACTGATACAAGGGTTGAAATCCATATTAGTAACTTTGTATTTTTAGACACATTTTTGTTTTTACTCATAAAATAATGTGCTGACGCAAGCATTATCACAGTTAAAGCTATAAATACATTTCTATATGGAGAAATTGTTGATACCATAGCAAGTCCTAATCCACTCAGACCGAGGGATGTAAATAATGCTATACCAACTCAGCATATAGCTGCAAAAAATGATGTAACTGTTGAACCTACACCTAGTAATTTTTCTCTCAAGTTATTTACCTCCAATCTTTAATATAAATATATAAATATTTGTTGATATGTTTATATTATATATCTTTATAATATATATTTCAATAGCCTTATATTGTATATATAATAGAAATAATTATAACTATAAGATGTTAATAACTATAAGTCAGTTAATTTATCAAGGACTAATTACTAATAAGGTAGTAAGAGAACTTAAGGAACTAGGCATTGAAGCAAGATTCGAGAAGGAAAATATTAATACCCTAGACAGCAAAGGAGAAGTTTTACTAAGTATCCTTTCCGGCCTGGCAGAGGATGAAAGTAGATCTATTTCAGAAAACTCCACTTGGGGAATAAGAAGAAGGTTTGAACATGGGGAAAGTAATAGTAAATCATAAGAAGTTCTTAGGATATGACAAAGATGAAGATGGAAACCTTATAATAAATGAAGAACAAGCAAAGATAGTAAGAAGAATATATAGAGAATACTTAGAAGGAAAAGGTTCAAATAGAATTGCTAAAGATTTAGAAAGAGATAAGGTTCCTAAATGGGATGGAACGTATAAATGGTATGAAAGCAGCATTAGAAAGATGCTTCAAAATGAAAAATATAAAGGTGATGCACTACTTCAAAAAACATATACGGTTGATTTTCTAACTAAAAAGAGGCTAGAAAATGATGGGCAAGTTCCAAAATACTATGTTGAAGAAAGCCATCCAGCAATTATAGATAAAGATACATGGGAAGCGGTACAGCTTGAAATGGAAAGGCGTAGAGCTTACGCAAAAGAGCATGGAATGAAAAGGCTAGAATATGCAACAGTTAAGAATCCATTTGCAGGGAAAGTAATATGCGGAAACTGCAATAAAATATATGGAAGAAAGACTTGGAATTCAACTAATAAAAGCCTTAAAAGAATTATATGGAAGGGTTAATAATACCCATTCCAGCTAATATAACGGCAACAATATTTATAACCATTGAAATGACTATGTTGATTTTAATTATAGAAAATACCTTTTTAGATAAAATGAAGAGATCAGGGATTTTAGATATATCATCGGCCATTAATGCTATATCAGAAGTTTCTAATGCAACATCAGACCCCAGATCACCCATAGCTACACCTATGTCAGCTCTAGCTAGAGCTGGGGCATCATTTATACCATCTCCTATCATACACACCGTTTTGTTTTTATTGATATAATCTTCAACTACTCGAACCTTATCCTCCGGCAGTTGTTCAGCATATACTTCATTAATCCCAGCCGTAGAAGCGATAGCATTTGCAGTAATTTGATTGTCACCAGTTAGTAAAGCAATATTTCCTATACCTAGTTTCTTTAACTTTTTTATAGTCTGAGAAGCCTTTTCCTTAATTTTGTCAACTACATTTATTAAGCCAATAATTTTATTTTCTACTGAAACTAGCATAACAGTTTTACCTGATTGTTCATATTTTTTAATTTCATCTAGGATATTTTCAGAAACCTCAATGTTATTGTCTGCTACTAGCTTGAGGTTACCAACTAATACTTTTCTATCGTTAACTTTTGCTATAACTCCTTTACCTAGTTTGATGCTAAAATCTTTGGGGTCAACTAGTTCAATAGAACTTTCTTTTGCTTTTCTAACTATGGCTTTCCCAAGAGGGTGTTCGGAAAACTTTTCACTGGTGGCAGCAATTTTTAATATTTCTTCTGTAGTATAATCAGGTGCAAGGCTGATAATCTCGGTTACTTCAGGCTTACCGTAGGTTATTGTTCCCGTCTTATCAAAAGTAATAGCTGAAATTTTATGTATTTTTTCAAGAACTTCTCCACCCTTTATTAAAATACCGTTTCTAGCAGCATTTCCTTTACTCGCTACTATGGCTGTAGGTGTTGCTAAAACCAAAGCACAAGGACAAAAAACAAGTAAAATTGTTACAGCTCTTGTGACATCACGGGTAATGAAGAAAGTAATAACAGCCAGGAATAAAGCAAGTGGAACTATTAGGGTAGCTAGTTTATCAGCTATTCTAGCAACAGGAGACTTTTTTTGTTCTGATTCTCTTACGAGCCTAATTAATTTAGATAAAGATGTATCTTTACCAACCTTTGTTGCTTTTACTTCTATTACTCCATATTGATTCAGTGTATCAACAAATACTTCATCACAAATGGTTTTATTTATTGGCATAGATTCACCATTTATAATTACACCATCAACTGGAATGGATTCTCCTGGCTTAACAAGAAGAATATCACCTACTTTAATTTCAGAGGCTGGGATTTCCTTTTCTCCTTCTTCAGTTCTAATTCTCCCTACTTCAGGAGTAAGTTGAATTAACTTCTTCAATCCCTCATGGGCTTTTAGTACCGTTCTTTCCTCTAAAATCTCTCCTATCATCATAATAAAGGCTATTTCACCAGCGGCAAAGTATTCTCCAATAATTACGGATGCTATAAGTGCGATACTAACTAATAATCCTGACTTTATATCAAACCTAGTAACTAGGGCAATTGTTGCACCATATATTATGGGGGTTCCGCTAATTATAATACTTATCCACGCTGGATCAAAGGGAAGAATTGATTCCAACCATCCAAACCAGCTAAAAACTAGAAATAATCCAGATATAGTAGTAAATATATAATCTTCATAATGAAGAAATTTATTATATTTTGGTAATTGAACACTAGACATATTTTGATACCACCTCAACTAATTAATTTTTTAAAACCTATGAAATTTAAAAAGTATTAACATTTATTTTTTAAAGAATATTAAAGAGTTGTTCAGTTTCATCTTGAGATAAAGATGAAATAATTTGCTCTGTCAAATTAATATGATAATTAGGATGTTCTTTAAAAACTTCTTTTCCTTTTTCAGTTAAACTAATCAGATTAACACGTCTATCCTCCTTTGTGGATTCTCTTTTAGCATAGTTGTTTTTTTGGAGCCTATCAACGGTAACAGTTATTGTACCAGTTGTCACACCAAGTTTCTGTGCAAGATTTCTCATATTCATTTTTCCATATTGTCCTAAAGCTTCAATAGTATGGGTCTCTGAAACTGTTATTTCACTATTTTTTATTACAGAGCTTTCCCAAGAAGGAAAGCCATTAAAAAAATACAATAATTCATCAGTTAAATCTTCGGTAAGTTTTTCTTAAGGTTCCATTTAAAACCACCACTCCTTTGAATGTAATAATATATGAAATTATGATAGTTTGATATTCAAACAATATGCTGACATATTTAATATATTTTTACAATGAAAAATATTCTCGGTTTCAAAATTTAATCTATATGGTAACTACGATAAGAAGAGAGGAAAAAAGTCTTAATTGTAAAATTAAAACATCCCAAGTAATTAGGATAATAGACTTTATAAATGCGCAAAATATAATTGAAATGTATTATGGAGGTGAAAAATGTGAAAATTAATAAAAGTATTGGTTGTACAGTGAATGAGTGTAAGTATCATGCAAAGAAAGAATCATTTTGTAGTTTAGATCATATTAACGTAGTTAAGCATCATGACAGAGCAAATTCTCAAGAAGCAACAGACTGTGGAAGTTTCGAAGCTCAATAGCAGAACCTTATAGGCCTGCTGGTTGCAATATACCAGTGGGTCTATTTTTTATGAACTATTATCTTTTTTGAATTTAATATACATTTTTCATTGACATGATAATAATTATCAATTATAATAACTGTTAGTGATAATCATTATCAAAACAAGGAGGAATACATATGAAAAAAATAATATCTTTAGTATTATCATTAGTATTAGTTGTGGGTGTTTTAGCAGGTTGTACAACTAATGATCTTGAAACAGGCCAAGAACCTAAGGAAAGTACACAAGATCAAGAAGTAAAGGATGCAGGTGAAGTTAATTTATACACGGATAGACACTATGATACAGATGAAGCACTATATAATAAGTTTACAGAAGAAACTGGTATAAAAGTGAATGTCGTAAAAGGAAAGTCAGATGAGTTAATTGAAAGATTAGATAGGGAAGGTGAAGATACACAAGCTGACTTACTTATAACTGCTGACGCTGGAAGGTTATTTAGAGCAAAGGATAAAGGACTATTACAAAGTGTAGAGAGTAACATTTTAAATAGCAACATACCAGAGAACTTAAGAGATAAGGATAATAACTGGTTTGGATTAACTGTAAGAGGGAGAGTAATAGTATATTCATTAGATAGAGTAAATCCAGAAGAATTATCAACTTATGAAGACTTAACGAATGAAAAATGGAATGGGAAAATATTAGTAAGGTCATCATCAAATATATATAATCAATCATTATTAGCTTCTATGATAGCCCTAGAGGGCGAAGAAAAAGCTAAAGAATGGGCAAAGGGAATCTTAAATAACATGGCTAGAGAACCTCAAGGGAATGATAGAGCTCAAGCTACAGCGGTAGTTGCTGGAGAAGGTGATATAGCTATAATGAATACATACTATATAGGAAAAATGTTAAACTCTTCAAATGAAGAAGAAGTAAAAGTAGCTGAAAATGTTGGGGTGTTCTTCCCTAACCAAGATACCACAGGTACACATATAAATGTTAGTGGAGTAGGACTAACGAAGCATTCTAAAAATAGTGAAAATGCAATAAAGCTAATAGAGTTTTTAGCAAGTGAAGAAGCACAAAAAGAATTTGCTCAGGCAAACTATGAATATCCAGTAAATCCTAATGTTGAACCAAGTGATTTACTAAAATCATGGGGAGACTTTAGAACTCAAGATATAAACTTATCACTATTAGGGGAATACAATCAAAAAGCA